>Ga0210059_1015867_pt1 | contig 10933 bp, 6 predicted proteins | sample Ectturendosymbi2_FD_188042 | JGI IMG/M metagenome (GOLD analysis project Ga0210059, IMG submission 188042) | Ecteinascidia turbinata endosymbiont from Florida, USA - Sample 2 (SPAdes) (version 2) | ecosystem: Host-associated > Tunicates > Ascidians > Unclassified | place: Key West, Florida... | reverse complement strand
AGTAGTCAAAAATCCTACCCCTAAAAAAGGTAACCAGGGTAGAATAACACCCCTTTTGGATATGGCCATAACTCGCTGTCAGAATAGGCTAGAGAGCTGTTCAAACCCTCTAAAGATTCGTGAAGACTAGTAGTTTAGACTGAAAAAAATTTTCAGCTTGAGATCACGGGTTTTTTGTTAATGTTTTCATATTCAGAGGTTGTTCATGCATATTTCTATACATTAGGATAATGACGTCACTTCCGGGGAGTCGAACCATCCATCAGATTTGGTGACTCGAAGTTTTTTTGGATTCTAGGCTTCAATACGAGTCTTCAGAGGGTTTGATGGACTTTCTAGCATTTCTGGTTCAATAGTTATGGCCAAACTTCCGGATTTTAATTAGGGAGATCCCCTGAAATTACTCAGCCATGTCCTCAACGATTTGGGGTCTTTTGGCGCCTGCCTGGGCACCAGAGACGCTAGGAAGTCGATCTAGGCCTCTAAAGCTTCATATTCCAGCCTAGAATACAACCAAGTTTTGAGCCAAAATTTTGGCCCTTTGTGGAGATGATGACGTAATAATGAAACAACCAAAAAAGCCAAAACTACCCTTTTTCTAACCCCAGCCACCGAAAACCCCGAACGCAAATCTAAAATGTTTTTTTTTCAGTGCAAACTAGAAGACTTCATGAAGACTTCAGTCTTTCGAGGGTTCGTATACCTCGCTAGCATCTTCTAGGGGGGAGTTATGGCGGGTTATAGCGAGCAACTGTAGCCGCCAGTGGGAGACTCATGCATTTTCTGAATTTGGGGGTAAAATGGGGTTTTTGGGTCATAACGTTGGTTCCAGACATGCTAGAAGGTCAAGCAAGGGCTATATCGACGCGGGAGATTATCTAGTTTCCAAAAAAAGTTTGAGCCAAACTTTTGGCCCATTGGATTGGCGTCCATGGCCCTTCAAAATTGGTCAAAAAAAACAAACACTCCCACTTTGCGAGCCTCTCCCAGGCGAACCCGTCACCCAAATCAAAACATTTTTTTTAATAGAACCAAGAAGACTTGCCGCATCTGTAGAGGGTTTGAACAACTCTCTAGCTATAGCGGCTGGCGAGTTATAACCAAAAAACCCCGCGCCAATTTATTGGCGCGCGCGGTCGTCAAAGGGTTACAGAAAACGTGCTAGTTGCCATATTTGCTTTGTCTTGTCTTTGCATTCCAGTATCTAATGCAGTTGTAGAATGAGTATTCAGTCATGTTACTTCTGTGTCCAAGATGAGGATAAGTTGTGATTTTGAATGTGTTTAAGACAGGTATTAACGCTGTGTCATTTTTGCCTGTTTTTTATGCTGTGTTTTCGGTGTTTTTAACAGCCCAGTGGCGACTCCGGCACTCGGGCTCCTGGGGCTTAACCCGAGTCGTTGATTACGATTTATATCGGAGAACGCAAGCAAGTTTGCTTGCTTTGTATATTTGTGCCACCACCATCGGTGTCACTTCACTAAGTTGCTAACGCAGGCTCTTTTCTTTGGGCTATGTCACTGTTCATATAGTTTTCGTTCCATGTCAGGCCTTTCGCGTTCATTTTGCAGGTGACCTGAACAAAACAATATCATTCGTAGTAGGCATTCTCTCGACTTCGTTCGCGCTTTACTCGGGCCCAACCATTAGAGCCCGAGCTGTCCTATGCAATTAAATATTTTTTGAAACATCGTTGACATCGGACTGAATGGTTTTTCAAGCAATGGATTTATATAGAACATTGGACTTGCATTCCAATCCAATGGACAATGGACAATCCAATGGAGTTCCTTTCGAGAATAATTTCAAACGAACGATAAATTGTTCAGCAACTTGGGCTAATATGAATGAGCCTATTACGTAGCAGGGCTGTGGAGCCGGAGCTGAAGCAATTTTGGATGGCTGGATCCGGAGCCAAAAAGTTTTAGACGGTGGAACCGAAGCCTGAAATGTGGGTTCCGGACCAACAGAGATAGTTTGTGGGACAAGCGAGTTGTACAAAGAATACAACGTTGTTTTCTGATTTTTTGGATCAAATTGTTCTGGAGCCACCAACGGAGCCAAAAGCTTCTAGATGTTGGAGCCGGAGCCAAAAGATTCAGATGCCCGGATCCGTAGCCTGAAATTTGAGTATCGGCTCCACAGCCTTGGTACGCAGAGGACTTGTGGACTTACCGGCGTTATCATTGCTCTGTGACGTATGTTACTCAACAGTGGAGAAGTTATCACGCGAACTTATTTATTGTTACGTAACTAACGTCACAGAGCAAAAATAATGCCAGCCCAGAATGAAAGCAAATGGAAATTTCAGCGACGCAAGCGTCGAACGATTTTATTCAGTCAAAATAAATCGTATGATGAGCCCAAGTGCCTGGTTCGCCCCTGCAACAGCCTATTCGAATATCAGGTGGTTCACCGAAACGTTTTCATAGTTACAGTATTTTGTCTAAATAGTGTAATTTAGACCTTCATATATTGTATAGGTAATTATGTCATATTTCAATGCTTGTGACGTCACAGTTGCCAATTCAAACCACAAAAATTTCCTTAGTTTTTTTGACGTGCGTTGTACCCCCCCAACTTTGAAAAAGGTTCCGCCACCTGTAGCGTTCCCACACCTCTTCTTTTAGCACTACACCCCTGCATATAACAACCACATAATCAATAACAAAATTTTTCTTGCGTACTTTCTGCGCATTCTCAATTCTTGTGTGTTTACAAGTTTCAAACTGTCAACCCTGTGTCTCCGCCATCCCCGCAGCATACATTCTGATCGAGTGCTATTCGACGAGACATTCGCGCAGCCTTGTATTTTTGCAGTTGTGAACTGCGCTGACGTAGCATTGAGAGTGTTCTACTCCCCTGTTTCAATGCATCACCGGATATTTTTGCAGTTATGAACTGCCCCGTCTTAGGAAACTGCTGATAATATTTATGTTCATTACAGTTACACATTGTGGCCTACAACGAGTAAAGAGAGTGAGGGTAGAATAATATGCACAGGGACGCTGGAGAATGTGCATGTAGAATAATATGCACAGGGACGCCGGAGAATGGCGGGGCCATTGCCCCCTACTCAAAAGGAGCAACGGTGGCGGAGGTGCCTTTTCACAACAGTATCATAGCAATTTCGTGGTTTATCAAGATCGACTTGAAATAAATTCGTTGCAGCTATTCGGGCACCCAGAAAATTCAGAATGATTTTCTATAAATTTTGTTATTAATTTTGGGGCCAACGTTGTTGATGAACAGAAGAAAACATAATTAGTAACGATTTTTTGTTTTTATAAGTTTGCATTGCCCTCAACTCTTTTACTGCTCCCCTGCCGCTGCTCCGGCGTCCCACAGTATGCATGTTGTGTCAACAAACTTCGCTAAAACGTGTGTTTGCAGACGTGAATACGAGTATGACGTCATATTCTGACGTTACAAACAGCGTACATCCAGTAACAATGACCACCAAACGCCGCTGCTCAAATACTAGAATTTGAAAGGGGGGCATCCAATCAAGCAGTCGCCCCCGGCATCACCAAATCTCTGAATGCCACTGCGATCAGCACATCGAATTTTTCAAACAGCTGCAGTTCTTTGATCCTTATGACGTTTTAATCTTCGTAATTAAGAATAACAAGTTTCTCGTGCTTATCTGTTCGGCAAAACACAATTTTCCTCTCCTTTGTTAATTTGCTCAGCTTGCTATAACTGTCTCTTTGTTCTTAAGCAACAACTTCCAACGATTATCATAGTAAATTAAAATTTGCAGGAAACTAACAAGTCACAAGAGTAGACTACTGAAGTTAACTCGTCGATCGATTAGTGGCTGAGCATTTTCGTCCCCTTTAAGTTGTTTCGCCCCCTTGCCTCTCAAAATGGCCCTCAATGGGGCGATCCCGCCCACTCTGAGAATCACTGGTCTATTGCCTAACCCAGGGGTCTCAAACACGCGGCCCGCGAGGGCATTTGGTGCGGCCCGCGATGCTTTTCAGGAATTTTCAAATGTTTACCATTTACGTTGCCAAGTGCCTTGAAGAAAGATACCGCGAAATAAACGAACCAAACCTGAATGTTACCCAGTGCGGTTTTAATCCCGGCCATAGTACTACAGATCAAAATTTCACTCTACAGCAAATTTTTGAGAAATCTTAGAAGTATGCCAAAAATGTTTACACATGTTTTGTCGACCTCGAGAAAGCATACGACTGAGTTCTTCGTGAAAAGCTTTGGGGAGTGTGGCGTGAGTACGGTGTTGACGGCCGCCTGTTACTGGCCGTCAAGTCACTGTATTCCTGCTCAGAAGTTTGTGTCCGCGTCGGGAGAGTTAAATCACGACCGTTCACCGTTGGTGTTGGACGGCAACAACATTGCGTGCTGTACTACTTTTCTCTTCATAGTCTACATCAGCGGTGGCCAGGCTACGGCCCGCTGACCAGTTTAATCCGACCCGCCAAATACTTTGAAATTTTTTTTCAAGTGCCACGTTTCCGACTGTCGACAGCAGTGTAACAGCATTAACTGCTGGCTGTCACGTAAGTCGTACTGTATCCGGCCCTCCAGTAGCCAGATCTATCAGTTACTCTTTGCTAAATCTTCTGCCACTCTCGTACGCGACTTTCCCACATTTGGATGCATCTTGGCTGACTAAAAGCGCATACTGAGAGCTAAGTTTAGTTTTTTCAGAACATCTCAGCTCTCTTTCAATCTCTCTTTCCACTTACCCACAGTGCATGCTTACTCCCATGTTAAGTAAAGTCACTAAACGTTTTTATATAGCTCCAACATCACTATCGGTTTCTCTGTTTTCACTTTGTAATAAATCAAATAAATTGGTTTAAAATCTCAACTAAACCCTCTAACAAAAATATACCAAATATATACCAAATTTTGCATATACGCCAAATCAAAAATTTATATGCCAAGCACTTTGAAAATATATCAATTTTTCAAATTTGGTATATATACAGTATATACTAGTTGGCAACACTGGGCTGGGCAGTTCTCACGCGGGAAGAAATAATGGAAAAGTATTTTTATTACGTAACAATATCATTGTTCATTCGATAATGGAGGCTGAGTGCAAGCCCGGCGCGAAAAATTCTGAAGTTCAACGCGGTATAAAGTATTGTTTTGTTTGGATTATTTGTTAATATCTGCTTTTTACTTCTATAAGCACCAAAAAGAGGCGCATTTGGGCCCCCGGACGTTTAGGGGTGCAGTTGCCCCAAACTGTCCCCCTTGTATCCGCTACAGGTTCCAATCTACTACGTGTTTGCAAGAAGGCCACATGGCATTTGTACTCTTTTAGAAAAAGTGCTAAAAATGGTAACTGTTTTCATTGTTGGTCCTTGTTGTCGAATAATTGTTCTTGAATATTAATCGGCATCAGACATTGAAAACTTCTAGCAGTTGGTGCTTCACTGGTTCTTATTGTTTTTTCGTAATCACTTTACATTGGACAGTGGTAGTGGTTTCATTTGACTTCTTTCCACAGAAATTTCTTTGTTTGTGCTTGTTCTTACTTTTAGCCGCCGCAGTGATTATTTTCACATTGAGACCTACTGTCAGTTATTTGTACTTTGGCATCCAATTAACTTAATTCTTCTTTAACCAGGTGCTCGCTTGTACAAACAATTAAGCAGCCACGTCCAACACCGAGTTGACATGGCTGAAGCTGGTGGAAAATTTGATGATTCCGTAAAAATATGGAACACTGCTCTAATTGCAGAGAGCACTGAGATACCTGCTACTCTTTTAGCCTATTGATCATACACTGCACGAGTCGATGACTGGACAAAACGTTTTGATTAAAGATATTTTTGCGGCAAGAATGGTATTCGAACATGTTTGTAGTGAGTGGAATTGACAAAGTATGAAAATATCTGCTGCAAAATCACAGGCAGAAACGTTTTAGTATTTCAGTCTTTTGAGAATTTGCGTAAATGGGGCATTTCAAGCAGTGGCGTAGCAGCCATTTGGACATTCTGGATTTATCCAGGGGCGGCAGATTCAGAGGGGGCGGCAAAAATTGGCCTTATTAAACAGTAGCCTTCATTGTAGAAAATATTCTGCACTTTAAAAAGTATTCTGAGTACAAAGGTTTTCGCGGTTGGTTTTTCACGCTTAATAAGTTAATTCACGTTGCTTCACCAGCAGAAATAATTTGAATGTTACGCATGGCTATCACTGTTTAAACTGTGATAAGGTCTTAATCGCAAACGTCACAAAGGAGCTCTATGATATACCGACATGACTTGATGCTGTATGAAGTTGTTCGGTATTTGCGAGTAGAATGCACGAAATGCATTAAACTTTTGGTTTGCAGTTGAAAACAACATTCATTTGGGAAAATTTTAATTGTCTGTGAAGCATTTCAACTTGCAAATGAAGCGAGCGACAGAAAGTGGAATGTTCTTTCAGAAGAAAATAATGCTAGGGAAGATGAATAAAAAAAGATTGAGGGCGCCATATTGAAGTTCGTAAACATCTCTTCAGACGCCAGTTCTCCAAACGAAATGCACGAAGTTAGCAGTGCTAGCAACAGTAAATCAATACTGGAAATTGAGGAAAAAACAACGCCTGGCCAAATTAGAAATAATGAAGAAGCAGATGTTGAGAGCAATATAAGTAAAGCATGTGCAGCCGAAGGTGTAAACCAGGGATCATCAACGTGGTGCCCACGGGCACCAGGTCGCCCGTAAGAACCAAGCAGGTCGCCCGCTGGCCTGTTCTAAAAATAATATTAGCATGATCAATGTCTTCACATTAACGAATATCAGTACTAAAACAATTGAAGGTAAATTGAGCAAAATTTTTACTTCAGAAATGTGTATCAAGCTATAGTAGCCCTTCGCATTAATTGGTACACAAGAAGTCGCTCGCTGTTTCAAAAAGGTTGGTGACCCCTGGTCTAAACGATGATATAACAATTTTACCGAATGATATGTCATGTAGCTAGTTGGCCAAAATCAATAATCCATGATATGTGCTGAGTTAGTCAAAGCTGGACCAGAAAGATACCGGAATAAAAAAGGACCTTTCCAGTCGATGTTTCGAGTTACAAAAGTAGGAGATAGTGAGAAAAAAGTTTTGAGTTGCCTGTCAGCGAAATGGTTTTGCAAGACGCTGAAAAACGGTTAGAAGGTTCTGAGATCATGGTTGGTTTATTCAAAAATCGATTCAGGATTATATGGCTTCTTTTGCAAGTTATTTCGATCGGAAAATGATTGTTTAATTGTTTCCAAACCTTTCAACACTTTCTGGCATTTAAATCCTTGTTTATTTGATCACGAAAATTCCAAAGTTCATCGACATTGCTTGGATAAATGGTATGAGCTAACATTGCGACTTCACATCCATCAAACAGTAGATAAACGGATACAGGATATCATTGATAAAGAGCGAAAGAAATGGAGAGCCATTATTCGTAAAATAATGGATGTCGTCTTTTTCCTAAGCAAGCAAAACCTTTCTTTCGTGGCGATCGTGAAGAGTTTGACTCAAAAAAACAAGGCAAAAGCTTTCATGAAACTGTGAAGATAATTGCCGAATATAGTCCTGTCATGACCGAACATTTATCTGATGCTCAAGTATCGAAAAAACGCACGTCAACAAACCTTTCTCCGAATACACAAAACCAGTTAATTTAACTTCTTGGAAAAAAGAGAAAAACCTCATCATAAAAGAAATAATGGGAGCAACATACTTCTCAAGCTTACTCGACAGTACTCCTGATGGGTCTCATACCGATCAGCTGGCTTTTGTAGTAAGATACGTAAAAGTTGAGTAAAGTGAAGCACTATTCTTAATTTCTTACCACTGCACGGGAAAACGGGCGAAGAAATTACTAATTCTATTTTTCATGACATTGACTTGAATGTAATGGTGTGCAAAGGTCAAGCTTATGACAATGCTTCTACAATGTCAGGAATCCATTGTGCAGCACAACACAGAATAAAAGACATAAATTCAAAAGCAATATTTCTTCCTTGTGGGAATCACTCAATCTTGCGGGCATTCATGCAGTAGGATCTTTCGAACTCTCTGATATCTTTTCACTCCTATTTCACGAAATGTGCCATTATTCGTTCATTAAGCTTCTATTGCATGTTGTGCTATGCAAAAAGCTGGTGAACCGGTTGAAATGCACTTATTGCAGTGGCATTCTGCTCTCATCAGCAATGCATACATAACATGCATTTGGATTTGTGCACTGCGAGCAACATTCAAAACAATGTTTTAGCAGTGATGCTGACCAGCTTAGGATGGGCGGCGGCAGATCGCCGAAATCCAGGGGCGGCAAGCTATGCTGCTACGCCACTGATTTCAAGCCTGATTGGCCACCAATGACGTCACATAATCAATCACCCATGATGCAAGTCTTGGGTTTTGACCCTTAATTTCTTACTATAATATTCTTTACGCCTAAAAATAAAACTACTATAATATTCTTTACGCCTAAAAATAAAACTAAAAAAAATGCACTACTGTATTGCATCAAAGACTATTCCTCTAAAATCTGATTTTTAACAAACTAATGTGTTACTGTAAATTACTATTACAACCTTCCTAACCTTGCGTAGCGATCTTTCCAGTGCTTGTCTCCCTGCACTGTCGATAAAGAACCATTGGTTGTGAAATGCAATGCTTCAAATTTCGTTGTATCTAACTATCTAAATGTTAAACAGTTTTTAATCTGTTTTGTTGTTATACCGCCATTAAAGCTTGACTAAAGTATTGTTTACTGGAGTCCTGTTGTCTCCGAAACAGAGATATGTTCAGTCAAATCACCTTATCAACTTCGTATTTAGCACCCAAAGGAGAAGCGGTAATTCACAAAGACAACCTGTTGAAGTGCCTTGAGAACATGCAGGTCTCCCAGGCGAGTCGAAATTGACTGCCGAGAACATAGGTGTAAGAGCAGGCAAATTTTTGGGGGTGCGAAGGATTTTTGCCCGAATTTCCCCAAACTTGCCCGAAAAGATTTTGTGCGACTTATGTCTGCAAATTTTCTCCCACAAAGATCATGAAGAACTTATTTTGGTGTGACCTCCAAAAAATAGTCCTCTTGACCGTATCTGTTTCTCATCTGTAACAAGATTCTGTTAAACTGTAAATCGATAATGTTTTTATCTTGTGCTCATTAAGTCTGAACTTGTATTATTATTCCATGTAACGAATTTGTTAGTGGGGAAGATTAAGGTAACGGTGCAGTCTACTGAAATGTAAACTCCAGTAATCAGCGCCGTCGTGTCGTTGTCTTTTCTTGCTCTTTTTTAATAAAATGTTACCGGTTACTCTGAGTTTGTTGCGGTGTGGCATAACATGCTTTGTATGCTAATGTTGTTTGAAGCATTTCATACCTCTGCAACCTGTTGTGCATCTGCAGCATACAGCTTGGTTTATCTGTTTTGCTTATGTACTTGAGAAATAATCTAGCCACGTCATCACAGCTTATGACCTTAATATCATGCTCATTTTGCGTTTTTGCTTTTTCGTTGATGACCATCAACAAGATTTCGGAGTGCCACTAATTTATGAGTAAAAGCTAATAACTTTTTCAAGAAAAGAAATTTTAGCAGCTATCTTACTTTTGAGGTGTTCTTGGTAAAACATTTCGGGTGCTACGCTTAAATAATCGACCAGGCCTTCTTTCCTAAAACATGTTTTTTTCAGCACAGCTCCAACGCATTCCTTGGTGGATGTTTATCACTACGTCCCTGCTTGTCTCTGAAGTAAACAAAACTGCGCCAGTTGTTTCAATGCTTTTGTGTAGTTACTTCTGTTCAGTTGCTTTAATTTAAATTCACCTCAATGTGTTTTCTGTCACCTTTTTCCAGATATTCGACGAATGTGGTTGATATTTACAATATATAAATGTCGAACGCAAATGTATGGACCTAATGGTATAACCTCAAAATACCAAGGATACGTTGACGTTGTCAGTTCGGGAAACTAGTCCTTGTTATAAGTAGGGCAACCAAAAGTCAAAATTTTTTGCCTTTTTTAAAGTTTATGAAACGTCCACAAACCAAATTTCACGCTGATGCCATGAGCGACTCCAAAGTTATTAGGTAAAAAAAGACAAAATTTATCATTAGGTCAAAACCTAACCTTAAGTTAATATTTTTGCAGCACAGGTTTTATCTCTGTATCGATATTAAAAGTCACAACAACAGATGTTGGCATGCTTTTGCGAGTTTATTTGAAATTCTAACGTAAGACTGAATTTTTTGCGACTTCTCTGACATAATAATGTTGTTTTGTCCACCACCGGACGATTGAAAAAACGTTAGACGTGGTAGTACGTGATGTTGAAGTATAACAATGCAGAACCTTGTCAGTGACTTCAGGAGATTTATTGACACAGGATATTCATCTTGTGCGTTTGGACGGTTTGTTACCTCTAGTTTCGATGGGTCTTTCATACGAGATTGTTGTTTCATTTCACCAGAAAAAAAGATTTTTAATCTATCGGTTTGATTCCTAATATACGCTTTTTATTCCGCGTTTTAATTGCAAACGTATAATGTGTCGCTGTAATGAATATAAGTTATCAGCGCTCCAAGCTGTAGGAGACCGGGGCAAAACACCACACTCAACGTTCAGGCAGAGCAGTTGGTAACTGCCACGTATCCGGCAACGCGTTTAACAGGGGGTAGAACACACTCAGTTCTTTGCGTCAGCGCAGTTCACAACTGCAAAAATTTAAGGCAGCGCATTAAAACAGTGGAGCAAATCACATTCAACGCTACGACAGGGCAGCTCACACCTGCAAGGACAACAGGCTGTGCAAATGTTTCGTCGAATAGCAGTCAAGCAGTAAAGGTAAGCGGCTGGGATGGCGGACATCCACTGATGAGACTTTGAAACTTTCTAAACTACACAAGAATTGAAAATCAGTGGCGATTCGAAGGGCTGGCCTGGGTGGGCCATGGCC
>Ga0210059_1015865_pt1 | contig 10934 bp, 3 predicted proteins | sample Ectturendosymbi2_FD_188042 | JGI IMG/M metagenome (GOLD analysis project Ga0210059, IMG submission 188042) | Ecteinascidia turbinata endosymbiont from Florida, USA - Sample 2 (SPAdes) (version 2) | ecosystem: Host-associated > Tunicates > Ascidians > Unclassified | place: Key West, Florida... | reverse complement strand
CTCGAAATATTTTGAAAAACTTAAACCCGAGCCCGGCCCGACCCGAAAAGCCCTGCCAGAGTTATAACTCTGCACCATGTCAAAAGTTTCATTCTAGGAGTTCTACTTGCATAACGACACAAAAATATATATTTGAGATTAAATCAAAATGCACAATGGTGCATTTTGATTTGCACAAATGGCAAAATGCACAATGTGCATCACAATGGTGAATTGGCAAAAAAGTACCAAGTTTCACCTTCAACACGAAACGAATGTCCAAAAAACTAGGTGTGATGTATCTGTAAAGCAAATGTTTCGCACTTGAATGAAAACATTGCTGCATTGTGGGTTTGGTTAAACTCAAGTAAATCAGATGGCTTATGAACCAATGCATTCAGCACAAGCACAAAGTGTAAGAGCCAAGGAAAAAATATCTTTTGGATTTGTTGGTCATTATTGTCCCGACATTACAAGAAGTTAGGATAAATGTATACTTTATCCTTATTTCCGAGTCAAGTCCCTACGTTTTGAGCTATAGGTCAATGTACAGCTAGGCAAATAATGTAGGCTACTTCTCCAAAGTTTTGATTGAAATCCTGGTCACTGAAGGTTGAAAACAGTCTTTTGCTAAACTCCATCCCAAAACTAGGGCTCCACAATAGTGCTGCTGTTTGTCTTCGACAAAAGCTTCACAGAGATTTGCCTGAAAATCTAAGTTTCTAACAATGTATACACTAGCATCGTTAAGTTATACGCTGTCTGTTCCGAATACGTGACAACCAACGTTACAGCAAAGTCAGCTACATTTCTGCCCGAAACAAATCATGGTTATACTGTGGTCTTTTACATATGCAGCTGTAATACTTTCACTGTTACAAGAAAATAACCTTTAGAACAGTATACCACACATGGGAAAATGTCGAACAGAAGCAGTTAAACATCTTTCACAGTCTCTAGAAACGTGAAAAATGTTAAAAATTGTTTTATCGAAGCAAAAATTGAACTAAAAGAATTAGTGATACCACATCAAACTTTGTTCCAACATCAACTTGGCCATTTATGGCCTACCATCTAACATGAAAAGCTCTTCACACCAAACGTGACAAACATCTCTTTTATTTTTGAAACCTCTCCAAATGCAAAACCTAAAGAGAAAAAAGTGGGGGGACATGGCATATTATGTCCCCCCCGCCTGAAAAAGTGGGGGAGACACGTCCCCCGCGTCCCCACCAAATTGCGCCCATGATTCAAATAGTGTGGGCCGGTTGCCACCAGGCCCATAGCCAGGTTTTGAGGTTTGCAGCGGCAAAATACATCTTTAGGGGGGGAAGACGTTTGTTTTTATAATATGTTTAAATAAATTTTTCTCGGCACAACAAAATTTGAGAGGACAAAGAACTTGGGGAGGCACTGTCAACGAATGCCACCCCGTGGCTACGGTCCTGGTTGCCAATACAACAATTGACCTGTTTGTAAATCTTGGAATGGTAACTGTTTTATCTATATTCTGATTACTATACCAACCAGCTATACAAGTTTCGACAAGGGCCACAGAAACTAGGGGGCCCGTTATCGATCTTCGTACCCCCTGGTAAAATTTCTCTCGGAGGCCGTGGCTGTCAACGAAGCGCGTTATTGTGGCGGTTGCTGCAATATGGGGCAAGATACGGGGTATTACTGACTACAAGAAGCAAAGGGTTTGTGATGCCATTGTTAACACTGATCAGGATATGCTGCAGCGAATATGGCAAGAAATCGAGCATGCCATCATGTGCCTAATACAGCTAACGGTGCCCACACAGAGGTGTGATAAATGAGGTAAATAAGACTTTGACACCCACTGTTTAAAATAGAACAAACCTAATTAAGGAATCGTGTCAGTTGTCTTTGTAAAAAAAAATTAAATTTGTGAAGAGAGTTTGTTTGCACGAATTTCCGAATTTTTGTTGAACTGGTTCAACTTTGGTTTTGCCGGTAAATCAGACGTGAAGAATCGTTTATTACAGTGGGCCGCACTTACTGTGGAATATCACACTTCAAAATTTTATCCAATGATGAAATGGCAACCAAATACACGTTTTTGTTTTCAAAGCAGTTCCAAGAATATTGGGGTTACGAATAGTGTGACGTGGGTTGCATTAAATAGTCAAGAGGGCGGGATGTGGCCTGCGGGACAGTTTTCCATTCTGCTAGATCAAGGGTGGGAAAACTACGGCCCACGGGCTGCATGAAGGCCGCTGAACATTTTATGCAGCCCTCGTATACACAATGCACACTTTTAGTATTTTTTTGTGCTGATCGACCATCACTGATTTATCGCAAGCTGTCATTCGCTGAGACATTTCGATCGTTTTTTGCTGAGACATTTTGGTCACAGTTGTATTAAAACTCGTAGTAACAGTGCTTTTGACCTATATTTTCAGATATTATGACCAAAATGACTTAATTTTTCGGTCATTTGAAAATCATTTCGGTTTAAGACCGAAAAAAACAGATCGCAAGTCACGTCCACTCGAAAAACATGCAGTATGATAGTCGAGTGCGTAGTTATCGTAGCACGAAAATATAGATCTACAACCTATAATGCAATATAAATAAGTTTGAAATATTATGCAAAATGGTGTTATATACAGTACAAGCAAAACTGCTATAGGACGTACAATATAGTAATACTGTGATAAAATAAAATCAAATATGGCGATATAAAACGCCAGACAAATGTAATAAAATATGACGCTAAGCTAAAGCAACTAAGGTTCAATGTTAAAATTTTTAATGCATCCGAAACTAAATATATTAAAATATAATACATTTTATTTGAAAACGTATAATGTGCAGAAACTGGCACTTCGCTGGGTATTGGCAAAACAATGTGGCCCTCATTGAAAAAAGTTTGCCCACCACTGTCGTAGATGATCCATTATGCGCTTGGCATACAACAACTATGAAATGCTATTTTTTTGCAAACTATATGGAACAAGAGATAAATCAAGTCAATATCGGGGTTGCAACACAAGGAAACAAAACCCTTGTCAACAAGCACAGAAAAAACACCTATAAAATATCAAAATGTTGATAACTTGTCACTTTGGCAAAACAAATCACAGCAGCCTTCGGTGTAGTAAAAACCATCTATTGTTTGAAACTGCTGGCAGAAACTCCATGATATAAAAATATGAAGATATTTATCAGCTTTACAAAAATCATGCAGTATGTCGAAATTTTTAAAAGCAGAGATGTTACAGTGAAGCTGCAATTTTGTTTATTGCTGTAACTAAACGATAAACTCTACTCTGACTTGCAAACATTCAAGCACCACAATTAAAGGATTGAAAATAGTGATCTCTCCAACAACAAAAGCATTTAACAAACCTAACCATTGGTTTATTCTGTGCGGTTTTAGATGGTGGTTTAAGCGCCAAGGTTTTACTTGTGACTTCCCAAACGTACCCGAATTTTGACAATTTATGCTGCATCGACACGACATTCCGTTTCATTAAATCAATGCGTTTTCTCAGAAAAAATCAGATGAGAAAGTTTGTTTACAGGCTTCAAGAGTTTTTTAGTATACTGGAATAATGTGTGAATTAAATGAAAGTAAATTGGCTGAAAAACTCAGAAAACAGTGCTATCGTAACGGCAAAGAAAAAGATCCTAAAGAATCGGCAGAAATACTTCACAAATTGGGAATAGTTTATCGAAACAAAACTCCTGACAAACAAAGTCTCATTCAAAGCGTTGGTTTAATGACTTCCGCTGTTATCAGGAGCCCACTCAACTTGAACGAAATCAAACAAGATCTTGAGGAAGTTTGCACACATATTCTTGAGCTTGCAGGAGTTCACAGGGGTTATGAAAATGTTGCAAAGGCTGTTAGGGACATAAAACAAAAAATCGAAATGTTCAGAAGATCATGCAAGGAAAAAATGGATGGAACCTCTCAAATACCTGACAATGCTGATCAACCGGAGTTGGAAAATTTGCAATTAAAGAAAATAGATGAGATCAATGATTTGCAGAGTTTCATAAACAAAAAATACAAGAGTTTGATGAAGCAGATATGTGAACTCTGTCTCAGTTTGCTTGGTGAAGCACCTTGCAAGTTCGCTGTTGCTGGAATGGGATCGTTAGCTAGAGAGGAAATTACACCATATTCCGATTTTGAAAGCATCATTCTTTTGGAAGACGAAGCAAAAGAAAAATCCAATTTTGAATCAATTTTGGATTATTTTCGATGGTTTTCCTTGTTGTTTCAAATGATATTGGTGTTACTTGGTGAAACAATCCTACGTTTTCTTGCAATTCCATGTCTCAATAATCCTCATGACAAAACGAAAAATTGGTTTTATGACGAATACACACCATGTGGAATTTGTCCTGATGGTTTTGCTCCTCCTGCTTCCAAGAATCCATTGGGAAGACAAACTCCAACCAGTAAAAAGCCATGGACAACAGAGTTGATAAAAACAGTGAGCGATATGGCAAAATATTTGGAATTTGATGAAGATATAAAAAATGGATATCATCTTGCCGATATTCTAATGCACACATGCTTTGTGTTTGGTGACAAGAAAGTTTTCACGAACTTCAACATGCATGTGAGGAACCGGAAATACCCAATGATGTTTTCTAGCCCGGTTCAACGTTCGTTGTTCGAAAAACAACTTAAAGATGACTTCGATGTTCACAGTTTTGTGATATTCCAGTCTGAAGCTAGCAATTCTATGAAATTTGACTTGAAGCGATTATTTTACAGAGGAAGTACATTGTTTGTGTCAGCGCTAGGTAGATGGTTTGGAGCAGAGTCATCATCGTGTTTGGAAATTCTCGATGAATTGTTGAAACAAGGCGTGTTATTGGTGAAAGATTGTCACAAGCTTAAATTTGCTGTTGCTCTTTGTTGCGAAGTGAGATTGAGATTTTATCTTAAAAATAACAATCAATCCGATCATATTTTCCAGACGCACTTTTTGCCTCAGGAACCCGAAGCAAGGTATCTTGCTGATGCTGTTGGTACAAAGAGCTTTTTGGATACTTTGGCGACCATTGCAATGCTGCAAACGAGCCTGAAGAGGTTTTTGGGCGAAGGAGGACAAGAATTTTTTTTTTTATATCCGGAATCTCCATTACTAAGGCTCCGGATCTGCGTCATGCTGAAACTGTACAGCGAAACCATAGAGTTGTGTCAGACGTTGTCGCAAGTCCAAATGTGTCTCGTATTTGATGAAAGAAAAGAAGTATTCAAATACTACGTCGACGCTCTGACAGGACGGTTGCAATTTGCGGAAGCTGTTCGAGTAATTAATTTAAATTTGAAAAATATCAAAAATGCCAAGATGCTTGAAATGCTGATGTTTTGCTACGACGGACTACGTTTTTGCTTTCATGGAATTAAGGACAGTAAGCGAGCAATTAAATTTTGCAGAAAAGCAAATTTTCTTGGATTTTTTAAACTGTGCCCCGGACGACTTCCTGAAGATGCCTTTGCAGAATGCTACAAGTGTATTGGAAAACTTACAAAAGCAATGAACTCGTTTGACCGAATACTTCAACGTTGTGAATCACAGGAAGATATATCATTCAGTGCGATTTTTCATCTATCAAGGTACAGCAAAGGATCTTGTCTACTTGAATTAGGTCGATTCCAAGAAGCAAAAAACTGGTTTGAAAATTCAATTGATTTAAGACGCGCCTCAGTTCCGCAACGAACGCGTGATTCATTTTTGTGTACATGTGAAATTCTTTTAAGCCAGTGTTTAAGTGGGCTTGGTGAGTACGACGAAGCTTTGAAACGGCTTGAATCAATTGACGACACTGATTTGTGTCAGTCTTTCTTTGGAGAAGAATGGAAGCACAAGGTTTTGTATGTGAAAGCGGAATGTTTGTTTGGCCTCCAGAAATTTGCTGAGGCGTATGATTGCCATAAAACATGTTTGTGGTTCTTCAGTAGTGAGATATTCAAGAAAAAGGAAATGATCGCTTCATTGCATGGACTTGTTCAATGCTCAGAAAATCTTCAGAAATACCACGAAACACTTCATTGGGAGGAGATGCTGCTAAAGGCTCTGGAAACTTTAACGAAAGATCGCAAAGAAATCGCCGAAAGAAAAGTCCGCATTTTTCAACTGCACATCAGGTTACGCTTTGACGAAGATCAGCCGTCGCCGTTGGTCTATGATGATACTTTCTCAGAAATTGTTAAAGAAAGAAATGATGACACGTTGAAGTGTTTATACTTCTTTGAAAAGGCCAAAGGCAGTTTGCCCCAACAAGATATCAGAACTGCTAGCGCACTTTATCGCTCAGCGTTTGAGCATCTAAAGCAGCTGCCAAATGACAAAGCGCTGCCACTTGCCCAGTATTTCCAAAAAGCGACAGATCGAATGGTTTTGTGTTGTTTGAATTCGAAGATGTACACCGATGGTTTGCAGTACTGCCGACAAGTGTGGAGTCTGGTGAAAGAATTTGGTTGCACAACAGGTGAAACAGAAGAGAAGTGTTTGGTAATTAGAAATATTTCTATATGTTTGCATAGAACTTCTCGTTACAGTGAATGCTTCCAAGCACTGCAATGCGGACTTCCCATGGCACAGAAATTGAACTCCAATGCTCATTTACATAAAGAGTTTCTTGTTATGGTTTCTATTTATTGTGGGTTGCACTATGCGCAACGTGAAGAAGAGAAATTACGTTTTTGTTGCTACACTCCCTCGATTTATTGCGGAATTATTTTACAAGCCAAAAATGTACATGAATCAGGTTCAGATATATTATCAATATATCCGAAAATTTTAGAACGTCGAAAACATCTTAAGGAAGAACAGCGACACTTTCCACATAAGAAAATAAATAATCAGACGAAATTCTTAAGTTTTTTCGCATAAAAATAATTTTCTTTACATTCGCAGCATATTATGCTTTAGGTCTGTATGATTAACATGGTTTGGTTTTTCGTAATAAGTGTTTACTGTGTCAGTACGTCTTGTCATCAACTAAAATATTTAGTTTCATGTCATGATAACGCGTAATAGATTTGTTCTATAAATGGAACGTTTACAAGCACTAAATACTGCAGTTTATGCTTTCAAAAAAGAACACTTACTTTACAAAATCGCATTATAGTTCATTTCAAGCAGTTAAGTATACTGATGCCTATTTTAATTTGACGCGTGAGATTATATATTTCGGTCTGCTTTTTTTGAGAATAATGGTTCTTTACCTAAATGGGCTTAGCTTGTGTTTCAATACATTTGAGGTTATCAAATCCTTATGTCCTTTCGAAACATTTCATGACACCTTCTACTGCAGTAGGCTACATAACAATGTATTTAAGTTATCCAACCCGATTAAATGAGCATATGTCAATAAAGCACATGAAAATTCCCAATTGTTTCCCAATGCTTCACAATTTATTGCATTCTGTGCTCTTCCGCACGTGTCGTATGTTTTCTTTTTCAAGTTTAAATGCTTTCAACCTTGTGATCTTTTATGCGGAAGTAGCGGATTTGCTCCATCAAGCACACAACGGTCTGAAACCGTTGTTATTCGTGAAACCTGTACCATTACGTGTGAGAAAAATATTTTTGCATTGAGCTGTGTTATTTTTCACTCTCTTCCATTTTACTCGCATGCTAGGCTTTTGTGTTTCACCACACTCGCATCGTGAAAAGCATTTTGGAGGAGGCATTTCAGTTAATTCGTACGATATTATGTTTTCGATCAAGATCGGAAAAATTCAGTTTTTTGCAAACATCTGACTATTTCAATATACGACAGTCATTTACGGCTTCACCTTTGAAAACTTAGTCACAAGAGCATCCCTGATCTAGTGTTAATAGTTGAACGCCACAAGTCGATGAACCTAGTAAAATTTGTACAGCACTTACTTGCACGCAAGCCCTGACCGAGCCGTGTTAAAGTGACTAAAGGGCATTGCAGTCTAGTTTACTTTTAAACGCATAAACAGCTCCTAACAAGCTTCTTTCAATATTAGAGCATTTCAAGCTGCTCTGACGTTGATGCTGCCGAAGTGGAGTGTTCCCCACAACAGGGCTGGAAATGGCTTTGTAAGCCAAAATAGAATTGTGTTTATTTCTATTTTAGCCAAGTATAAAAAACACACGTTGCGTGAAGTTGATTTCTCTTTCTTATGTTTTTGGGTGCGACCACATGTGGGTTATTGTTACGAACGGGTTATTGCTGCGTAAAACCATCGCTCAAACCGTTTTTTAGATTACAAGAGGTCAGTTAGGTACTGGATCGTTGAGGCTGGGTCTCTCTTGTTGCTTTTTATAGGTAAGCAGGACCAAGGCGAGATTAACTAAAGCCTGCACTGTTGCCAAGGCTGCGGCCTTTGCGAGCAGCAAAGTGTTAACAGTATGCATTACCGCGGGTATCAAAGCTGAGCATGTTTCTCTGACTGTGTTTGTTTTGTGGTGGTCTTGGGAACACTCCCTTTTACAGCCCAAAGCATAGCAAAGATTTTCATTATCACTATCTTGATGTATCAGTAACAGTAACGCTAATTTGTAGCTTGAGCGAACTAGCTTACTGTGGTTAGCAAGGTAAACTTGACCTGCATAAGTTGTTTCTTCAAAATAATCAGGATAAGGTGGATCTAGGCTATTTTTTTAATGGGAATATCCAAAGGTGTGTGTGAGAGTGTTTCCAGTAAGTCTGTTTGATCTTCTTTCCACTAGATATTCTCATACAGTTGACAAAGAGTTTTTATAAATGCACGGCAGCCATAACTTCTAATTGTCAGTGCACGGCAGCCATAACTTATATTATAAATTACATGTGCACGGCCGCATATATTTTTACCGAAGACCACAGGTTATGCATCCAAGCCCTTGATAAAAAGGCGTGTCAGTTTCTGCAAGCAGTGTTGCTAGATGGTGCCAAATTTGGCAAGTATTGCCAAAAATCACTGTTTTCCAAAACATTTGCCAACTTTTAGGTAATATTTATGTCAAATTATTACCATTTTTAGAAATATCAATTGTCAATATTGACAAAACAATCCATTTTGGATTACTTACCAAATTAGTACCCAAATTTCAGAGAGAAAATACAGCTCAACATTAATTGTGTCTGATTCTTAGCTCATTGTGTCTGCTTCTTGGAGCGTAAAGTCTGAATCTTAGCTGGAAAAGGATTCCTTTCGATAGACAGTCAACATTAATCGTGAATCTTTTGCAAGTGCACCAGTTAATATGTCTGAATATTGCAATTGCTTGAATGTTGTATTTCATTCACTACCGATCTTAACTGCATATATACTGTATTTTAAAATTTTCTTGCTGTTACTGTTTCAGGTCTCGCTATGCTTAGGTTTCTGTGCATTTTAAAGTAATGTATCTGTGAATAATGATTTAAACTGAAATATTCCTTCCATTTTTTAACCGTGAATCAATAGGAATCATTTCGTAACGAAGAATTAGAGACTAGACCAGTAGCGTGAAGAGGTCTGGTGATTCCCGGGGCCACTGCTTGGTTGTATGCCCCCTACCATATTCTAGTATTAAACAATGCCGTATGGTGGTTATTGTTGCTGGATATACGCTGCCGCTGCTTGTAACGATATGATGTCGTATTCACGTTTGCAAACCAACGTTTTGGCAAAGTGTGTTGACACCAATGGTGCCACTCCTAGTGTTTTTCCACGAGATCTAGTGTTTTTGCATTTCATCTAGTGTTCTAGTGCTTTTTCATAGCTATCTCGTGTTTTTATGAGCAAGCTGATTGTAATTAATTAAACAATTTTTGCAATTGCAACTGTAATTGAGACTTTTTGATTTTGTGCAATTGTAATTTGCTAAACATTCTACCTAATTACATTTTAAATGAAACAAGAGCATGTAGTCTGTTTTGAGTTAAACAGCAACGAAGTCACTGTGATCATCTGTTAAGTTTCAATGACCTGTACAAACAAACACAAGCGTCGCTGCTAACTCCCGTTTTCTTTGTCTCTAGTTTACTGTGAGATGCCCAATATCTTTGTTTGCATTGCAACGCATTTTCTGGCCATTTCCATTGTGTGTAAGTTTGGCATTTGCTTTTACAGCTACCTCGCATTGAATTACTTTAGAAGACTAATCAATGTTTTGTAATCTGGTGTTTTTTTGGGAATCTAGTGTTTTTCATCATGAAATCTAGTACTTTTCCATAACAACAGAAGGGCAACACAAGTTGACACAACATGTATATTGTTCTGCACGAGCTCTCGTTACTCGTTGTTATACAATTTGTCATTGTAATGAATATAAGCGCTCCAAATTAGGCGACCAGAGCAAAAAAATAGTTCTCAACGCTAAGACAGAGCAGTTCACATCTGCAAAAATATCCGGCAACGCGTTAAAACAGGGAAGTAAAACATACTCATCGCTACGACAGATCAGTTCACAACTGCGAAAACATCAGGCTGCACCAGTGTTGCCAACTCTTCTTACAACGAATATACCAAATCTAATCTAAAAATATGCCAAATTTATATCTGTAACAAAAACGTACAATTTAATGCTATTTTTTCAATGCCTTTTTATTGTTTCACGTCGATGATTAGTAGTTGCGTTGTGTAGAGCCATGATAGCGACGCTGCAAGCCCAATTTCTACTTTCTCAACTTTGGCAGTGACAGATTTATTAACCACTAGAGAATTAATCCTTCCAGCACAGTGCATTTTCATTTCTTTTGTGGTGCAGAATAATATTATGCTCTATAATAGCTGGCAGTTATCTTTTTGCCAGACCTGTAACCAGCTTGGGAAGCAAGGAGTGGCGAAGAGTTTTCTGAGAGGGACCCAAATTTTTTGAACTATGTCCAATAGTTATAAATTATGTCCAACACATTTTTCCAGGGGGGGAGAAAAAAATTTTAGGGTGGCTTAGCCCCCCTGTGCCCCCCTGGTTACGGGCCTACTTTTTGCACAGTTAGCAGAAGGGATACACAGC
>Ga0210059_1015864_pt1 | contig 10935 bp, 10 predicted proteins | sample Ectturendosymbi2_FD_188042 | JGI IMG/M metagenome (GOLD analysis project Ga0210059, IMG submission 188042) | Ecteinascidia turbinata endosymbiont from Florida, USA - Sample 2 (SPAdes) (version 2) | ecosystem: Host-associated > Tunicates > Ascidians > Unclassified | place: Key West, Florida... | reverse complement strand
ATCATCTCTTGTTGAAGCGTCAAGCTGCTTAAATTGCCAAGTGTGACGCTTACTCACGTTTGTGGCACAAACAGTCACAGTTGGTGAGCAAAAGGTCTGCCCGGAGTCGGAGTCGTTAAAATTTTCTACGACTCCGACTCCAGAGCCCTGGCACACACCAAAATTTCTGCGCACACAGACTTCAAAAAATTAGAGGGACCATTGCTTGAGATTTATAAGAAATGAACGAATAAGCTAAACCTTAATTTAAATAAAGAATTGGTACTTTGGGATAAGTAGATTGAGCTGTGAGTACATTCGTTATAGCAGATATCTGCCTTAACTTGGTGGTAACTTAAACGAAATGACAGAATACTTAACCCAACTGTTTATAAATAGCCTATGTCCTCAGTTTTCGTGAATGATTAATGTTGTATATTTGCAGAGAGTGAAAACAATCGTTTCATCTCTGAAATGATTTTGTTTAAAAGTACGATTTTGCGTTGTTATTCTGGATTACAAAACCATTTAGCTCTTGTCTCATCACTTTAATTGTCCACATCTACTGTAGAGAATAGCATAGTCTAAACCAGTGGTTCTTAACAGGGGGACGCGCTGGGAAATTTCCAGAGTCGCGAGACCTTACGCGCCCTACAGCATGAAAAGTTTTATAATTAAATTTACCAATAAAAAGGCTACATTTGTTTATGCAACTTATTCAAAGTCAGGGGGGCCGAAAAAAAGGACAATTACTTAAAGGAGGCGTGGTAAAAAAAGTGAAGAACCACTGGTCAAAACAAAAACAAATTGCTGCTAACAGCCAGTTTCTGTTTCACGCAAGAACAGACTCTTGTTGACGGTAGCCAGGCCAATTAATTAAAAATAGCTTAAATATTAAACTGTCTATCCATGCTAGAACCGAAAAGTTGAGTTTGTGGTTCTTTCAGTATTTTCTGCTTGGCGAAGTAGATTTTGGACAAACTCAAGAACCAAGCGCGGTATTTGCTTTCGTCGGTTCCCTTTCATGACAGACCATGTTCATAACAGACAATGTTCATCACGGATATGCGATGATTGTCACACAGGATTGGTAAAAGACCATGACGGAGGTCGTCTAGTCAACCAACCCTGGTGGGTTTCAGTTGCCGACGTGTTGCAGCAGTAAATAATTTCGTCATTTCTGAAATACTCGAGCCCTAGTCACTGCAGCACAGTTGTCTCTAGCAGTAAACGATTCGTAAAATAGGCCTACTCTTTTTGTAATATACGAGCCTGGGTAGGACAATGGTTAGCAAATTTGTAAGGTAGGCTATTTGATGCGGATCACACGTTTGCTTCTTTGCAACAAGTTTGCCAGTATGCAGAGCTTGCCTCTTGAAGTTTTAGATGCTAGTTAAATCAGCTACAACAGCTTCTCGTAAGCTTTAGGCCTACTTGAAAAAAAATAATGTGTCTGTCTGCACTGGGCTTATTTCATATAGTTAGCTGAGGGTGTTGTGAAAATACTTGGATGCGCAAAACTTGTCTTCATGCTGTTATAGAGCAGTGGTTTCCAAACAGGGGTGAGAAACATCATTCCAAAGGGATCTATTTATTGCTCTCCTGCGGCTTTTTTCGTTTTCTTTGTACAACCTACAAATCGCTTGAATGCACATGCAGACACTTTCCACGTTTTGAAGAAACCGGTAAAGCAAGGAACAGGAACAAGAGTTGTTGAACTGGAATAAATTAGCAAACTGTTGGAAGTCAGGCCTTTTATTTTGTTTTGCACGTATAGTATTTCAAGCAAATGGTTATTTTTTGCGGAGTGTATTCGAATGTTAATCTGTGTCACCCTTTTTTGTTCTTGTTCATCTTTGATTTTCTGTACATATTACTTAGAAATGTAAATTCCTTTCTAAACGCTTGGAAGTTAGTTTTTGATTATAAATTGTTGGGAGTGCGAGATCAGAACAAGAAGACCTTAGGGGAACAGCAGTGAAAAAAGGTTGGAAAGCCCTAGATAGAAGATTGAAACACTTATTTAGTATTGCTTCGAAAATCAAAACTTATAAACAGCATAATCCCTGTACTCACTGAATGAATTGCGACTTTTGGTGCATGAAAAATGTAGACTAGTTACTACACAATACAGGAGTTGACGTACAGTTGATCGGATCGACAACTATACGATATTTCAGGGCGGCAACACAGTCCCGCATGAAAACGTTAATTCTCAAGAGACTGCAGAACCAAAATCGGCACAAAGAAATTTTTGAGGTGGAACTAGGCGTAAGTAGGGAATACTTCCCGCTTTTACAAGCGGCCAAGCAAACCGCACAACTGCGTGGCGCCCCCAAACCTAAGTTGACCTAGAGTCACGCGCTCCCTAAATCCGTTTCTTGTGCGTTGTTTAAGGGTTTATTTCTTTCAATCATCACCTGCGCACCCGACACATAATATGGATTTCAACCGAAGTTCAACTGACCCACCGAATCTTTCCGAAGACCGCTTTACGAAAATGTTGCAGTAAACTGTACTAGGCTGATCCGACTGGCATTTTGTGCATCCACTTACCTCGGGCAAGCTCACTAGTCACTACATGATTTGATAGCTTCATTAAATATGAATTTAGTCGCAGGCCTTAAAACTGCAAGCGTTTGAAAGACAACTGAAACGCTGATCAAATCTCAGAAAAAGCTGTACTCACGGTTGATCAAGTTCTCATTTCGTCTTCGCGATTCGCCTCAGTTCATTGCAATATTTTCAAGAAGTTCACCAAAGCCACGTTATCCTTCACTTCACCCGACAAGCAGGTATCTAGTCAGTCACAGAGTTTCGTGAGTTATAACAAGGCCTCCTAGAGAGAGGAGACCTTGATATCTCTCTACGAGGCCTTGGTTATAAGCCACGGTACCTCTAAGGTGGGACAGCAAAACCTCCATGCAAAGTGGCAGAGGCCGAACACACAGCCAAGGAGAACCTCGCAGCCAAAGCATACTCCCCGCGTTAGTCTGGAATGTGTAGGATTAATAGTATTCCACTTGACATGAAAGTACACGATCGCGTGCGCGATTTGGCGCATTACAGTTCACGTTTCATTCACGACACGCCCAAACGAATGAGCACCACCGAGTTAACAGCAGTAACTGATTTCAGTTGCGAAGAATGAATGGGGTGGGTCGGACTCACGAAGCCGCGTCCACGCAAAGGGTTAGTAGATCGAACCTTGGCGTCGTCGTATCATTCTACTAAGAACCGCAGGATAGGGCTTCGGGCTCGCTCGCAAGCGCGCCACGTCACTCATCACTGCGTGTCGCAAAAATGCGTGACAATAGAAATACCAATGAGGTTTATCGACCGATGTTCCAGCCTCATGAAGAATTTGAATACACTGTCCTACCAGAAGTCGACCAACAACCCCGGACGAGAACGTCCATTCAGAGCTCTCTGGTTGGGCAGGAAGTTTGCGTTGTGACTAACCACCAAAGTGAGCACGTCAAATCTAAATCGACTACGCAGAAGGAAGCATTGTGAAGAACAACAAAGTAATAAGTAAACATTTTGCTGAAATCTTTCCACTTGAGCTTCTCACTTGCGCCAAAACAAAGCGATGTTCAGTCAAATCAGGAAAACGAGTGGAAAACGTAAGGGGGAATGTTCCTGAATGAATGAACGATTACATCGCGACCGCAATGAGCAGCTGCGCCAATAGTTCTTCAATGAAGTCAACAAGTCGCTCATGCTCAACGGTGCTGGTCAGGGTCCGGAGTTTTGAGCAAATCTGGCAAGTGGCAAAACATAGCAAGTATGCAAATCCTTCCCGGTCACGCGCTACAGAAATCGAAGAATGGAACCTGAGTTCATTTGACCAAAACCATCTGAACATAAACACCAAACGCCTTAAAGTTAGTTATCAGCAGTAAATGCCAAGATCAACCCCACGTTTTCACTGATCACACAGCCGCGAATCAAAGTTAATACAATTTACAGTTGCTGTCGCGAACGCCTCAGAATTTGTTCTTTCGTTTCGACCCCAATCCTGGAAACAGCCGGGGGCCCATTCGTGCAGACAGGGTGTTGATGATAAAGCTTTCAGGACGTGTGCCTGCTACGTCAAGCACTTCGTCACAAAGAATGTCACGACCCCGGCCGCTCAAAAGAAACAAACAAACAAGCACGTTTGAACGACGCGAACGAGAAAATAGAAGTCCTGAAACGAACTATTGCACCAACAGTCGAATAAGGATCGCCGAGGCGAGAAATTAACCTATAGAAGAGTTAAAGCACAAAAACGACGACAGTTGATAAATTAACTGTACTAAACGTTACAAATCATAAGCGTTCGACAACTTTTTACAAGTTATGTGCATAAAACGAAAAGTTAATCGCAGCAACCTGCGGACTGCCCAACGAAATATCGGCTTCATCGCGCTGTAAACGTTCAGCGGGTGGCACTTTCGCGCATTCCAAGCACTTGTGCGCTGCGAGTGCAATGAGCGTGGACTAGTAAAGCAGTTGACAGTGCTAAGGCAAAGGTTTTGAAATGGTCGCATCGATCAAGAGTTTGTCCTGAGCGACGGTTAACCTTGCCGCGAAAGAACGCAGAACTGAAATGTCATCTAAACCTACCAGTCCCCTACTTTGCAGGATGCATTACACGTTCGATGGAACGGCGAATCGCCGCAGTAACTTGCATCCAGTTGCCAAGCAACAAGCGAAGCTCACAAAAGCGAGCTTGAACAATTATTTGACGTGAATCGCTTCGCAAGGACGGGATCCACCGCGAACGCGTTTTAGAACAGTGGCTGCATTCCCTTCTCCTCAAAATCAGCCCAGGCGTCGTTGAGTTCCATGAAGATCAGTTTCGCATAGTCTTCGTGCGGCTTGCCCGAAGCTTTGTCCGGATGCACGACCAGGCACGCCTTCCTGTACATCTTCTTTACCTGCAGGGCGAGCTACACGGTGAGGCACAGCAACGTTTACCGAAAGCAAAACTAAATGAGAAATTATTCATTAACGGCAGTTTAAACTGTACGAGTAAGACGCATTGACAACCCTTGCTGATTTCCCTTTGATTTCGTGAGTTTGGCGTGTCGGTTATCATATTCACAATGAGTTAGGTCACTATACGTGAAAGTTACCAGGATCTAGCAACAGTGTCAGCTCGCGTATTTTGGTGTTAACATTACTATATGTAGCCCAGGGTTTTCTTTAAGGTGTTTTAAGGGACCCGATTCGGGTCACTAGGATTGAAAATCGAGTCCCTGGAATCAGAGAAAATTATCATCGGGTCCCTGGAATCAGAGAAATCGGGTCCCTACAGATCCATACAGGGTACCTAACATTTTCCTTAAAAAAACCCTGATGTAGCCAAGTTTATCATATCGAAGCACCTAATAATTAAAAGGGCCAAGTTGTCAATCAATCGCGCCCCTTCGAATGACGCCAAACGTAATCCTTGTGAATTAATCGTTTGCATCAAACATCAACCAGAATGACATCAAGAGCATGCTGTCTACCGACAGAGACCGGAGGAATTCTCGAGAGAAGCAGAACTTACGTCGTTCGGTTGGACGAGCTCATGCATGCCGCACTGCTTCCATTTACTTTCGCCCTCCCACAGAACGGTGTGCAAGGTGGACAGCAAAGCGCGTATGTTTCTCTCTTTGCCTTCAATCCACTCCAGTATCTGCGAAAATGCACTTACTGCGGTTAATAACAACGAGTCAAAATATCATAATAGAGAAAAGTTGTCTTTTGTTAACGCTTTGGTTCACATCTTCCAAACTTATGTATCCAAACTGACACATAATTTACATTTACTTGCCCTGCGATCAAGGCATGACATTATATGAATCCGTTCATGTTTTATGTTGATTGAATGTTCCACTAGACGGCTCCAAATTTTGCCCAAAATATTTAAAAACAGTCAATACTTTAATCCTAGTAGTTGCATTGTTGTGAAAATGGTTCGTTGAGGTGAAGGAATCTGAAAATCATGTCGAATTTATTAAAAATTGAGAAAATACTTTAAAAGAAGCTTTAAATCTTAGGGTTGTGCACGTCCAGATGTCCCCAAAGCCAAAGGCCGTTGGCAGAAAAAAATTTTGTTACAAAGTCTCTATGCATCTAACTTACAGTTGAAACACTGCCAAAGCTTGTCGGCACTTTTTCATGGGTAATGCAGATCTAAACTTTAACTGTATTTTCCGTTTTGGCTTGTTTGACAAGCCAAAATGCACCAAAACATGCACATGCCTATTTCACTGTACTAATATGTGGCTTGAAAGTAACTGCTTTTGCTAGAAATGAAAAGATTCACAATGTTTTAAATAACTCGGTGTAACTGTTACATTACAAGCCTTCAATCTTGTAACAAACACGTACCATTTGCAGTGATCAATCATGAAAACGTCTTATTTGAAATGACCAAAGCTGCTTATTCCTATATGCACTGTGCTCTGAGTTAATCGCTAGTCAAGCATCTAGAAGTCTTTACAGTGCTTCATTGCATACCTCAGAACAACGTTTTGTTCATTTTCAAAAGGCAGCATCAAGACAAAAGTGTACGTTATTCATTTTCTGTTGAGTAAGGATAAAGAATGAGCTGCTGGTCTCCCTATCAAACCAGCTTAAGCGCTTGAAGCAAATCGAATGTATGCAACCCAAAGCAGTGGTTCTCGTTTGTTTCTGTCCCATTGCTCCCCTATGTCATATAAACCAAACACAAGGGAGTTTTTAAAATATTTTAATTCAAAGAAATGAACACCACGTAAGAACCATGTGCTCAGTGTGATGACCTTCACTATCGGTACGACTTTCAATGCATTATCTATATCAGTGGTCTTCAACGTGGGCGATCGCCCCCTGGGGGGCGATTTCTGCAGGTTAAAACGTACTAAAATTTTGAATTGATTCCAAAAAATATTACTTTGGAATCAAAACATTTGATGCTCTTTCGACTCCATGGTTCGTAACAAAATTTATAGACACATGATATCGGACTGGTGACGTAATAATCAAACTAACATCGTTCTGTGTAACGCTTCACTGCACCAACTATCCAAGACTACAGAGTACTGAGCTTGTCTTTGGTTGGGAGTCAAGTATTGCGGTTCTCAGTCTCACGAAGATTATGAATGTGTGCAGTGTGTGGTATTGCGTTGTGTCTAATATTTAAAATGAGATAAAAGAGTGGAGAAACCGTTGCACTGAGTAGTTTGCTAGGTTGGTTAACCCAATCATTGCATGACCAACGTCAAAAAACGCACAGTAAGCAATAGCATTTACCAGCTTGTATACGTCAGCACGCGGGGTTTTGAACGTTTCTTGTATAGTATGCATTAATTAGTTCAATTATACTGATACTGATATTGGTTGAAAGCAACCAATACTGGTACAGCTATCGGAAAATCTCCAATCGACCAAACTCCAATTTTTAAAGAGGAAAAATTCAGCTTTTAAGATACTGAAAACGGCCCAAAAATCACAACATTGCTACCACTAAATCATCGTATCGACTTTCGCGGCGATAGCGAAAATCAATTGCAAGTTGCCGTCAAGTTTAGCATTTTTCGTCGTGAGTTGTCACAAATTCCTCCAACCCTATGTGCTATTAATTGCAAAATTGCCTTGAAACAAGTCCTCATGGTTTTCGGTAGACCATTGCCAAACCATTGTTTCGTAGGCAAAAATGTCACATTCCATTACCATGCGTTTCACAATCTTTTGAGTACCTTGAGTAAAGCAATGTATCTAAGTGTGTTTTGTTGCAAAAACACTGGAAGTATGACTGTTGCGAGACGATTTCCGTAGCAATTAATGGCTAGTGAAACTATTTACAACTAGCCGTACGTTATAAAATGTGCTTATCGTGTTTTTCAATCAGTTCGAGTTTTGTTGTACTGTGTTCATCTGGCTTATGACAGAGTACAACAGATCAGTATCCTAGAAAAGGAGTAACTTAGACGGCGAGTAAATCTAAACACCCTATCTTGATTAAATGAAGGAGTCCAAAAATCCTTTTCGCCACCTGTTTGTTTGAGGCTTGCTATGAAATCATTGTGTTGTGGAGATCACGCCGCAAGTTAAATTGCGAAGAACGTTTCTGGGTGAAATACTTCTTCAGCTAGCATAAGCGAATGCGATTCCACCACCCAGGAACGTCTCATGGACATCCAAAGATGTTATATTTCATACACACGGATGGTAAAATTTTTGGATCAATTGCAGTGAGAGTTATCCAGATCTTTGGGAATAAGTGAAGCTATTATTACTGGCGTTTCCAACGAGCAAGGTTTCTTTCAAGCAGCATACTACATGTGCGTAACAAATACCGCAATCGTCTTGACATGAATCTACATGGCTCATGCCGTCGCGTTCGCGACGATCAGAATGGCGAAGACCCGAGAACATCTGCGGGAAGTTCTTACACAACGCAATTGCGAGCACTGCACATACAGTAACAACACAATAATTGTCCTTCGAGTGCCTTCGACGATCGCCGGGATTTGATTAGAGTGTTGAAGAGATCGCCCATTTCTCGACCGCACGCGCTTGGTCTTCGACGAAGTTGTTCCGATGGGAGGCAAGAGGCAACACGACTGGACTCCGACCAAGTTTGTACCCGCATTGGAGAGTTTCCCTGTTACAGTCATTACGCCGAGCGCTTGGCCAGACTGAAGCAAGTTCCAATTTTCAAGGTCTTGGTGCGACCCGGCCGAGACCACGACCTACCGGACACGAAGCGAGCGCTCTACCCACTAGGCCACATGTCCCAATGACATGAACAAGACTGGGAAAACGCCATGCGACTTAAGCTGACCAACTTACAACCTGCTTTGAAAAAGCTTGCAGATAAACACCAACCGTAAGGTTCGCATTAGTTGGAACCAGCTGTTAATTTGGAAATGATAACAATTTATACTACAAATGCGTTTGCATTCGTTTTGTTTTGTGCTAAACCAGATCGACCACTTATATTTCATTTGCAGTGAATTATTTCTAGAACAAAATAATATTTTCAGAAAGCGCAAAAACTACCGGTAGGGGGGCGATTTCCAAGTATAGTTTCTGTAAGGGGGCAATTTTACACAAAAGGTTGAAGACCACTGATCTAAATTCTAGAATAACTTTATTGGAGTTTTTGAGAGCGAAAGCTGTCCTGATAAGTCGGGAAGTAAGTTGTTTTGACGAAGCACAGTACAGCAAAGGCTAGCTAATTATTCCAGGTTGTATTATATTTGGGAACTGGGTTTATTTTTTCGGTCATAGACCAAATTTACCTAGAATTGACCGAAAAAAAGAGTTAATTCGGTCATAATACCTGAAAAAGTTTACTAATCAATACTGTTACGGCGAGTTTTCATACTATCACGGTAAAAATGACCAAAATGTCTCAGCGGAAAAGAAAACTCAGTTTAGGAGAGGATGAAGAGGGCAATCGGGCAATTGCCCCGCTCCGCCAAAATTTTCAAAAACACAATAATTTTGCGCGCCCCCGGAAAATAGTACAACAACAATTTTTGCTCCCAAAAAATATCAATTCGTTGCGGCCCAGAGTTAAGCTGTTGCTTAAGTTCTATGAAGTTTTGAATAGTTCAGATGAATCTTCTATTTTTCAAGTTTTGAAATATGTCCTCAGCGTCTCCTGATGAAACTAGCTCATACCAACCTCAGAGGTTGCAGAAGATCAAGAATGTAAAATTACAACAACATGACAGTAGTTATTCGCGATCTGGCTGCAGAACTGCTCCGCACAACTCTAGCCATCCAATGTGCCTTGCACGTGGCGTTGATGTATCTAACGAGGCAGTGACGCCCAGTCGGTTGAAAGGTAATCTCAACAGAAAGCATCCAAACAATAATGGCAGCGACTTCAAGAAGTTCAGGAATGAAAAAGCAACCCACAATTCGATCTCTGTTTACCAAGACACACATGAGGTATAGCGATGGTCTTATCGCGTCGTGTAACATCTCTTTGCCAAATGCAAAAACGGTTAAGCCGGGCAACAGCAGCAAAGTGCTATCTCAGTTGTGAGTGCTGTGCCTCGAGCAGTGATGCAGTTCAGCATCGCGTTGATGAGTGATGATGTGCTGAAGCAGCTTGCTATGATTCTGCCCGTGACAAACACTCACTGCAGTAAGACGAATCTACATTGGATGACAATGCATCGCTGCTGTTGAGACATGTGCTATTTGTGCGTAATATGCGACTTCAAGAAGAAACTCTGTGAAGAAAAAGAAGAAATTCTGTGAAGAAAGAAAAAGTGAGGAATATAATGCAATTGTGCAACAGACGGTGCACCAGCCATAGTTACATGCATCGAAAATTCATAGCACTTGTGAAAAGAGAAATTCGCGGACTTATTGCTATCCGCGGCGTAATTCGCAAGCTGTATTTGGCTGCCCGGAATTTTAGTGGTGATGCAATGCATCACTCACTGAGCATTGTCGTAAAATGTGCCTACAAGGTTACATTTGTGGGAGGAAAATACTATCACTGCAGCCGAAGCTTTCCTAGCTGTCAAAAGCTGCTGGCTGGGAAGGTTGCAGATTGCGATGAAATCTGACTTCAAATTCTCGAAATCTCATATTGAGGAGTTTATTGGCTTGCTCAATACTCGTGTGTGCCAAGTAGCCAGGTGTTCTGCTCTGAATGTCGAGCCACATCACCGAACAGAGGTCCCAGCTACGTTGGTTCGGCCATGTGTCCAGAATGTCCCAGTAAAGATCCCCCGCGGCTACACCCCGGGAAAGCGACCCAGAGGTTGACTAATGACCAGGTAGTGTGGTTACGTCTCCAACCTGCCTTGGTCCCATCTTGATGCGGAGTCAGCAGAACTATTAGTGGTACCTGAAAACCGTAACGCATATCAAGTCCTGCCAGGGCTGCTACCCCGCGACCCTCCCCAGAGGAAACCCGGGTGCGAAAATGAATGAGTGGTCAACTGCCAGCGACCTACAGCGCACGGA
>Ga0210059_1015863_pt1 | contig 10935 bp, 7 predicted proteins | sample Ectturendosymbi2_FD_188042 | JGI IMG/M metagenome (GOLD analysis project Ga0210059, IMG submission 188042) | Ecteinascidia turbinata endosymbiont from Florida, USA - Sample 2 (SPAdes) (version 2) | ecosystem: Host-associated > Tunicates > Ascidians > Unclassified | place: Key West, Florida... | reverse complement strand
GGAACTGGCACCACATTGCGCAAACTAGTGGAAACTTGAATTTTTCTTCTACTCTGGAAATGCATGTTTTTAGGCAAAACATACAACTTGTGACAATGTTCAAAGACTATGGTTCCGTCCAGGGATATCTAGAAACTCCTAGATCTCCTGGGAGTTCCGAGATATCCCTGGTTCCATCAAACTTTTTGTAATGAAACTGCTGACTAACATTGCATTCACTCACTGTTCAAGCGTTCATTGTCTTGAAATATTTCCTCAGTAAACACCCACTGCTGCAGAACTATATTTCAGGGGGCAAAGAAGCTGTTCACATTAAATATGTTAGCGATTTAGGCCTACGCCTGAAACTTGGTACTTTTTAGCTTTCACTAGTGTATGGATATCAGGTGTCAACTCCTGTGTAGAAGCCACTTTCAGGATGTCATTTAAGTGAGCGTTGAGCGCAGCTTTGTTTTATCGATGTTCATAACAGAAAACACTTGTTCACAAAGGTATGTCGTACGATACATGCACAAAGCTTTTGTAGCAAGGGATGTCACTTTGAGTAGCCTGCATAGGCATAGCCAGGGGGCAAAGGGGCCATGCACCCCCAAATTTTTAGAACGCAGTCATTTTGTGCTTAGAGAGGCGTTTTTCCAAACAAAATAGTGTTATTCGCCTAAAATCAAACATTTTGCCACGCCCCAATTTTTGGGCTGGCTACGCCATTGGTAGCCTGGAAAAAGATACTGATAGAATGTGCCCAAGCTCACCAAGACAAACTTGGTCTTCAAATTTGAATCACACTGCAAGTCAATTATTCCAAGTTGCAAGTCCACGGGCAGATCAGAGGCGTTTAATGTGAATGGCGAGAAAAAGACTTGGAAGTCCGTCTCAAGTTGGTCAAAAATCTGAAACCGCTGCTTGAACTCCCGCAACAACTCTGTTGTCTTATCTTTGTATTGATTCAAGTCAATGTTTAGTCCCGTGGTACGCATACTTTTTAGACAAAGGAAATGAATAGTGTCATCACCGGAAAGTTGGGTCTTCCACAAGGACAACTTTAACTTAAATGCAACCTTTGTTGTCGTAATACTGAGTGACAAGTCTTTTGCAGCCTTGCAACATTTTGTTCAGATTAATCAAGTGCTGCGAAATATCCACCATAAAGGCAAGGTTTTGCATCTATTGTGAAATGAAATTCTAACACTGGCTTGCATTTTTTTTTCATGAAGTTTTCAATTTCCTCACGTAAATAAAAAAAACGTTTTAGCACGGCACCTCGGCTTAGCCATTTTAAACTTTACCTAGCAAATTTCAATTAGAGTTGTACCTAGAACTCCGAAGGTTTCGAAATCGACATCGCTGGAGCTCAAGGTATGTTTTTACCCGGAGTTCTAGTGTTAAACTTTATCAACAGCAGTTGAACTTTTGCATGTTCATGCCTGTTTGAAAGATCAACCCGGTGTGAACATGCAAAAGGAAATATGCAGAAAACGGGAAATTTGCACGTGAAAAAAACAGAAAAACAATAAAATATAAGCAATTACGTTAAGGTTGCAAGTAATTGAAATCTATAGTCAGCAGTTATTGAAGTATAACTGGATAGACTTCTCAAGCAAACAAAAAAGTTTTTATTTCACAAAATCATCCCGCGGGCCGGATCCTACCACGCAACGGGCCAGATTTGGCCCGCGGGCCGTATGTTTGACACCCCTGGCCTAGATGTTAATGATACGTGTAAGGTCCTATTACAAATCTCAAGAGGCATTTTTGTCTATGGCGAAATCATACAAATACACACAATCCTCGAAAGTAACTGTACAGCAGTGAAACAACCACGTAATGGAAGCAGTAAGGCGAAAAAAATTAACAAAAAGCAATTCAGCTTCTCGAAGTTATCAAGCACAACAAGTGGGAATGATGCGCTCAGGGGCGGATCCAGCCGGTAACGCTGGGGGGGCGATTTCCGTAAAATAGGTTAGTCAAGTCTCATTACCGGCTCACTACTGTACGAGAAATGAAGTATACTTCACAACATTGCTTTGACAAAACAACGGACGGCAAAATGGCATAATGTCTTGAATGCTGTTTTCCCAATTGCACAAAATCATGGTGAATAAAATTACTTTCGTAGGCTTTAGAGGGGCGGTCGCCCCAATCACCCCCTCCTGGATCCGCCCCTGGATGCACTTGATGATTTTGACATAGATCATACATGCGTAGATTGATAAAGACAACGGAGAACAAAGGACATACTCAACATTTTTCAAAAAGAATCGGTTGTTGGACTGGAAGATTACCAATTTTGAGAATGCCTCTTCACACAAATATGTTGTGCAAAAGGCTAATAGTTTATGAATGGCTAGATCAGAAATGACTGGGCATTCGATTCTTGTTCTTATCCAAAAATCAAAAACTCTGTTTTGAAAATTCCAGTTGCTAACTTTTGTTGTTTTATAATTCCGCAAACTCATCTGGACACGGAAAGTGTGTGGCTTCCTGAAATTTCAATTGTGTATGGTTTGCGGATCCAACTTTTTCTAAATCAAGGAACTTCTGAAACTGTGTATGAAGCCCTTAACTTCAGTCTAAAACTACCCAGTGTGTTCTGAAAGCGGTTAGCCTAGCCCTCTAGAGCAGGGATCCGCAAGCAGTGGGTCGCGACACAAATATGGGTCGCGAGACCTTCCACTGTTTAAATTTGCCATTCTCATTAGACAGACTAAATGCAATTATTTACTGTTTCATAAAATTTTGAACAAGAAAATTGCTACTGTCAATATTTATCTTAAAAATGATATTTATTTGTAAAGTATTTTCCATAAAATTATATGCTCACGAAATGTTTGGGTCACGAGAATTTGGAACTATTTTTTAGGGTCACGCCAAAATGTATTTGTGGACCCCTGCTCTAGAGTTGTAGGCACAAGTGTACACTCGTGTCGGAATGAATGCAGTAATGTCAATATTGGTCAGTACGTTAAAACAATCATGACGTAACAACGCACAACGTGTTGTGCTTAATCGCTTGTTATTTTTTGATAGCTCAGGCATACATCCTAGTAGGCTAAATAACGCAGAACAAAAAGTTTGAGAAGCCCTGCTTTAGACAACACTCCTACTGATGCATCCCAGCAATTCCGCCGCAAAACCCACGACCTGGCATTTCCGTCGTACACCCGCTACACACTGTGGTCGTATCATCATCACGTTGCAGGTTGCGTTGATCTGTATTTAGCCTCAGAAAGTTTTCAGCTGGAGTGTAACCAGTGCAAATTTCCCGTTTTCTGCATATTTCCTTTTGCATGTTCACACCGGTTTGATCTTTCAAACAGGCATGAACATGCAAAAGTTCAACTACTGTTGATGAAGTTTAACACTAGAACTCCGGGAAAAAAAACATACCTTGAGCTCCAGAGATGTCGATTTCGAAACCTTCGGAGTTCTATTTCATACATAGCAATTAAGTTTCGACGTCTGTATTTTCTAAGTCTAATTAACCATATCTGTCCAAAGATACTAGGTCTTCAGATTCATCTTTCACGGTTATTACTGACTATCCCTTACATCGTGCTCTGTTCGTCAGCAGGCAGACCGTTTTTGTTTTCCCGCTCGACTCGCCGCGATTCCAGGCCGTACAGGTTCTTTATCCCACGCTTGGATAGAGTTCGACGCTCTTTCCATCCAGACCACTTCTGCGCCGCTGTTTGAACTTCGGCATCACCAACCAGCGCATGATTGATGGAAATATTCAAAAGAGCGAAAAGAATTTCATTTAAAAGCCTGTTACGATGAGTCGTTTTGATCCGCTTGTGGAATGAAACACCTCTAGCTGCCACGCTATAGTGCAGACCAGTGGTTCCCAAAATTTTTTTGCCCGCGGAACACTGCAAGGTTATTTTAAGTAAACAAGGATCCCCGCCAGAACTGCCAAGTAAACATAAACGATTTTTTTCACCAGAATTTCCGTTATTTAGGTTTCGTACTATAAACAAATTATACACAATAAAAGTAACCATAAAGCAGGCTAGATCAAACGACATAACGGCTGCCACATGTCCAAAGGGTTAAAGGGCATATCAGCAGTTTCTGCTAACTGGAAGTATAGCTCGCGGAAGCCTTTAGATTTGTCTGTGGAACCCTAGGGTTCCGCCGAACCCACTTTGGGAAACGCTGGTGTAGACAGATGGTCAGCGAAATTCGACCACTGCAGTGAATTTCCGGAAATCTTGTGTGAAAGAAAGGGCCTCTGTATACGATGGAGCATAAGCTTGCAGGATCTTTGCAAGCTTTCAGAGCTGTTGTAGCCATGTGCTCCACGAAACGTAGCACTTTGTCAGCTTCTCCTTTATTGATCAATGCCGTAGCTTTCATGCTCATCTCCATTTAGGTGACTATAAATCCAAGCAAGCAAATGCGCTGAGAAGCTATTGCTTCAGGAAAGCGTTCCGTAATGTTACCAGAAAGTGAATTCAGGTATTTATTCGTAAGTAAAACAAGTTGCTTTTCATCCTATTGTGAGAGATCCCCTATTTCACTCTCAAACTTTTCCCAATCAACTTTAAGCTCCTAAAGGTTCGGATTTAACAGCAGGATCAGAGAGCTTATTGATACGCAGATCTGCGGAAGATTTCATCTGTGCGAAGTTAAAGCATCCCTCTTGAAACACTTTGCTCTGACCATAATGAATTGTTTTGTTTTCACAAATTGCAGAAAACCACATTGCACCGCTTTTAGTTTCTGACAGCTGCTTTAGCCCTGCTCAGATAGCGAGAATTTCACTCCTTGCAGCTCTCACAGCTGTCTCAAATCGTTTTACGTACGTCGATAGAAGGGAAAACCATATCTTGGCTCACCAAATTCAGTGTAATTGCAAAATTTTACGATGTTCTTTCAAACCTAAAAATGGCTTAAAAACACTGGTCTAGAGGTCGTAGTGTTGACTAACGTCCTTCAAATGGTAAATGTTGAAAAAAGCGACACAAAACTTGGTAAAAAAAACTAGTAGTGTGGTAACGAAAACAACGAATATAGTTGGGCAAAACGGAACGGTCGAAGTATATATATATATATATATATATATATATACAGTCCCGTCGCCACGGGGGGCTTTGGTGGGCTTAGCCCCCAAAACAAAGCTCCAAGAGCCCCCAAATTAAAATATGAAACATTATAAATCAGTGGAATTTTTGTCAAATTTGAATATCAAGCCACCCCCTGCATAAAGCGTAAAGCCCCGCAGAATAAACGTAAACCCCCCTATTGACGACTGTATGGCGACGGTTCTGCATATATATACATCACGAATTGGCAGATAAAGGGCACAATAATTATTTTACACGAGGGATCTCATGCTTTAATGTTAATTTGTGTGTTTGGTTTATTAAACTGTTTTTCTTGTAGGTATCGAGAGAGTCAAAGCTGTTTTTTCAACATTCAGCCTGCAGCTTTTGCTTTCAGATTTCAGGACTGAGGATGCGTCCAGTTGCGTAAAATCGATTCTTATTACAAAATTTGCTGAGTGATTCAACTGCGTCTCCTATGCAGAAACAGATAACTTGATCAGTGAATTGAAATCATCCTGCGTTTGTGGGAATGGCAAAATGAGCAGTAAGATATTTATTGAACAAAGGGTTTCACGGACGTCCCAGTCCTAAAAGCCTTTAATGGACCACTGGCATATTAACATCACGGTCAAGGTCATTAGTGACACTGCTGCGGCTGTCAACTACTGTATCACTAATTCTGCGCTTTTGTACGTTCAGGACACAAGCTCTTCCGTCAGGTATATTTTAATTGTAACTGAAACGTTGGTGGGAGTTCTAAAAAGTTGTTTCAAACTAGCTTGTAGTAAGTACTTTTCCATTGTTATATGGTTTTTGCTATAGACATTTGGGAATAATTAGTCTGAATGTGAACATGGCATATCGCGAGAGGGAAAAGATAAGCGTTTTTGAAGTGAAACTGACTCCACAAAAATGGGAGAGACAGTAGGAGCTTTCAAAACGGCAGAAACTGGCAGTGACTTCTTACGAACGATATCACTGAGCAAACGAGGAAGCAATTGAAAGCACAAAACCGTTGGTAATGTTATGGCTGATACAGCGTATAGCAGGAGAGACTTGTTTTGGCTGAATTTGACAGTGCCCATTTACTAGGTCGCATGAAGGTTTCAGCAACCCTTGCGCATTGCACATTTTGGTTATTCAAACCTAACATTTACGGTCGCCAGCGCAAGAAAGGTTATTTCAAAGCTTTCCTACCAAGCTTATGTCATTCCATTATCTTTCTACCTTTTACGTTTATTTTGTCATATCAAAACCAAATAATCTAGCTAATCGTGGTCTTCTAACTAGGCTATCATTCTTTTATAGTTTTGAAAAGTTTATCAATTTATCTGTAAATAATACAAAAAGCAAAAAATGATAATGATGTATGGGTTCCATTTTCAATATTTTGTTGTTTTCGTACAAATGACACTAGTTCTTACATTCCACGACAGATCTCAAAGTCGAGGGTTATTCTTATGTTGATTGTTGATTTTTCTTCAGTTTCGGGAGATTTAAACACAGGTAATATGTAATTTGTATTGTAATATAAAGGTATTCCAAAAAAGTTGCCCTCATTTCAGTTTCTTTATTTACGTATTTTGTACTGCTGGCGAATTGTCGTGGTCTGTTACGCTTATACTTTTCAAAATGAATACTGTATTGGTGGGGAATCATCGGCAGTACCCCCTGTGAACCTTTTCTGTGCACCCACCAATTTCCGCCCACCACCAGGTTGAGTAGGCTGCAAGTTCTGTTATCTAAGTCAGCGTGGCCAGAATTTGTAAAGCCCGTGAGGGTTCTCAATATTGATTGTTGTGTGTATATTACAGTAGACAATTTCAATTAGAACAAGCATAACATCTGTGTACAATAATATGCAATATTAACGACGTTAGACTAATAATAGACTGTAGAGACTAGAGAGCTTCTAGAAATTAGTTAGCAAAGATAGGTTTCCCAAACAGAAAGATTTCGCACTAAATGCGCCCGATGTTTGGAAACACATACGTGTGTGAGAGTACATTTTCTATGATAAAGCAAGTCAAATCTGAAAACAGAAATCGAATGGCAGACGAAACACCGGACCATATTCTCCGACTTGCTACGACTAAAATATGGGTATTGTTAAAAGTACGATATTGTCAGTGAAGCCCCAACCACACGCATCGCACTGATAGAGATTTGTAATAATTTATTTGTTGCTATTGTGTAATAATTTCAATGATACACTCACTGAACCTATATTCCCTTTTCAATTTTAAATCTTGTGAATCTGCTGTTTTACACATCATTTTGTTGGAAGTGGCCCGCTGTTGTCACCTTTTTGTAAAATGCCCCGTAGGTCAAGAGTACTTGGACAGTTGGACCACGCTGGTTTAAGTCATCGGTATGATCCGACAAGGAATCGCATCCAGCCAACCAGCTTCTGTAGCGTGTGTTCAAACCAGTGCACTACTTCATTGTTGTTGTAATTTGGGATGTACCAATGGGAATTAATGCAAAGTCTAGAAATCTAGATCCCTGTAATTAAGTAGACATAATGTTTAACAGAACAAATTTCTTCATTAAATTAGATTGAGGATTTGAAGCGTCGATGAATTTTTTGAACGATTTCACAAATTGTTTAGGATTTAGTTATAAAAATTAAGTTGAGGAGTTCAAGCTGGGTTTCGCACAATCCTTTCAACTCTCTCCACTATTTCTTCTGCTGCTATTTTATGGAATTCACTTACAATTGCACGCTGTACCATTTCGTTTGACTGTGTTCGAGCATACAAACATAATAAAACGCTTTTTGTCTTTCGTTTCGTGCCAATGCATACTAACGCATGCTGGCCAACCTCCTAATGTTTCCTGGCAAACCTTTGGAACAGGTACGCAGTCTCGCATTAAACAAGTGCATATAGCTCATGCGGATGCCTATAAAAGTTTTCTTTGCACACTAAAAATTTTAATGTTGGTTATTTTACCAGGACATGTGTGACGGTCGCGGTGACGTCACACAACTGAGACGTATATCAAATCACCACAGACAAAGCACATCAAGGCCTCCCTTCTATAAGAGTAAAGTGAACAAGTGATAATCGAATAGTCTTGGTGACGGTGAGTGTCGTCTAATTCTGCTTGTGAACCGGGAAATGTGACTGCAACACACGTAACGCCTTTATTAGAAAAAGTTGTACGCAGTTGTTTTGCCGCTTCCATTTTCGTCTAAATTTATAATCCACTAATTTCAGATATCTGATGCTTTATATGTGTGTTCATGTTAATCAAACAGCTCTTTTATAAGATCATGAGAGATTGCAGTAGTCGCTGGCAATGTTCTGTCAGTGCTTTATATCCAGTATTGCGCGTGCACATGTTAAGAACTTCTTATGCTGTGAAATAAGTAAATCTTTTGTATCTCTTGTGTTCTCCTGCTGACCCACGTGATATGGACGTTGAGTCTAAGAAAGGCAAGTAAATAACATAAAAAGCAATAACTTAACAAATAAATGAATAGCTAAATAAAGATGTTCGCCTTTTCCAGCACTACCATGAAAAACATTTTATGAATTTCTCCTAATAGAAAGGAATAAACGTTTAACGTTTTATCAACACTAAAAAAGCCTTCAAAAAACTATACATGTTTTATTTTGAGACGTTTCGGATTATTCTTAATCCATCTTCAGTCAAAAAAATAAAGCAACACTTGGCAGTGTCACCAATTCAAAACCATAAGGCTTTGTGACGCAAGAAAAGACAATGCTGTGACGCAAAAGACGTCAAACGCAAACCCAAGACAGCCAGCCACGTCAAAATCGCTGAAAGCAAATGCAGGGCCAAAAGTTATGCAGAGAATATTAAAACAAAATCTACGTAAGACCATAATTTACGACAACAAGCCGAGGCCAGCAGCGAGAGGCAATTCACAAACCATTGCAAGTGAAGGATGCAAAAAAATTTAACAAATTAGTACTGCAAGTCTACAACTTTTGAATAAGACAGGGGATAGTGTTGTATAGTGTTGTAATAGTGTGTGTAATAACCTAACTTAATACTGTATCAAACAATATGCAGCTTGCTGCGGAATACTGATCTATTGATATTGGATTTAAAGAAACCAAGCATGATGAATCAGGCTACATGGGGAAAATCAAGTTCAAAAGAAGAAAAAAAATTCAATCAACTCTGGCAAGGTATCCAACAGTTGAAAGAAACAATGCTCATTCAGAATGAAAAACTGGACAAGCTAACTAATATCACACAAAATCTTGAGAACAAGCTAAACGGAACACAACAAAAGATGGTTGAATATGAAAATAAGTTGAATCAGCTTGAAGAAAAAAAAGAACAACTACGCGATGAGATGGTTCAGAAAACAAATCTGCTTGTCTTCCAACTTGACAGACAAGAACAACACATAAGAAGAGAAAATATTTTTATTTATGGAGTAGAAGAAAATAAAGAAACAACGATGATGGGGAAAAGGTCTTGTTCAAAATAGCAGGTGAGCTCGAAATCGATCTCGAAGATAATGAAATACAGAGAGTACATCGACTAGGACAAAACAGAAGAAACAATGAGAATCCACGCCCAATCATTGCAAGATTTGTGTCATACAAAAAAGGAAACGAGTTTTTTACTAACAAACGGGAACTCAAAAATATCGAAGGAAGACAGCACGTCTTCTTTTGTGAAGATCTCACACCTCTACGGTACAAGCTATTGAAGTACATGCAAACATCCTGTTCTGATACGTTTACCTCTTGCTACACTCGAAATGGCAATATTACCCTTTAACGACCGCGCGAGCCAATAAATTGGCGCGAGTTTTTTGGTTATAACTTGCCAGCCTCTATAGCTAGAGAGTTGTTCAAACCCTCTACGGATGCGGCAAGTCTTCTTGGTTCTATTAAAAAAAAAATGTTTTGATTTGGGTGAGGGGTTCGCCTGGGGGAGGCTCGCAAAGTGGGGTGTTTTTGTTTTTTTGACTAACTTTGACGGGCCCTGGACGCCAATACAATGGGCCAAAATTTTGGCTCAAACGTTTTTTGAAAACGAGATGATCTCCCGCGTCGATAGAGCCCTTGCTTGACCTTCTAGCATGTCTGGAACCAAAGTTATGGCCCAAAAACCCCATTTTACCCACAAAATCAGCATTTTCAAAACATTTTTTTTAAATAGAATCAAGAAGACGTGCCGCATCCGCAGAGCGTTTGAACAACTCTCTAGCTATAGCGGCTGGCGAGTTATAACCAAAAAACCTCGCGCCAATTTATTGGCTCGCGCAGCAAGCTAAGCTCAAGACATCTGAAAAATGGGTCACCGTCACTTCACCTGATGATCTCTTCAAACACGGAATTGATGTTGATTATAAAAAATAGGGCTGTGGCGGAATACTTAACAACTAACTCTACCGCAAAGATATTACCTTCCGTGAATTCTGAAACAAAACGTCCAATGCAAGCAACTATTTATACTTGAATAACAAACTGCCAGAAGCAAAATTCATACGTAAGTGTGTTAATTTAAGATGTTGGAATGCTTTTTCTGTTCTGAATATATGGCTGCTGGCAAAGCAGTGCAAAGTGAGCTTCCCACCTAAACCTAGATGACTGAACTGTAAACACTGCAATGCTCAATTGCTTCCTGATTGTGAATGCTTAACAAGTAACAACCGCTCTGACAGCAATCTGCAATTTGCTTTACCAAAAGCACCTTCGAACTCAGGTGCTAAAATGATAAAACATAGTGCAATAGAAATCTGGTCAAGAATTCCTTTAGAAATAAAAAATAAAACGTGTTTGGCACTTTTTTTGGAGGAGTATAAGAAATAAGAAATATGTATAACTCGGATAATAGAAATATACTCTGTGTTCTTATTGATTGGTGTACATAAACCAAGTGGTTTGATTTAATT
>Ga0210059_1015862_pt1 | contig 10936 bp, 9 predicted proteins | sample Ectturendosymbi2_FD_188042 | JGI IMG/M metagenome (GOLD analysis project Ga0210059, IMG submission 188042) | Ecteinascidia turbinata endosymbiont from Florida, USA - Sample 2 (SPAdes) (version 2) | ecosystem: Host-associated > Tunicates > Ascidians > Unclassified | place: Key West, Florida... | reverse complement strand
AAGCTCACATGATAAATTCGGAGTATTTACATTCTGCAGTCATCGCAATGCAAACATCATTTGGGAAACGATTCTGTGAGTTCAGAGAGGAAAAAAACATTATCCTTCCCTGTCACTCCCCTGAGCCTCGATCCATCGCTGCTGAATTCGACTGCATTTGCAGGTGTGAGTCAACCTGATCTTGAGATGGAACTGGCCGACAAAGATATATGGGTGTCCAAGTTTAAACGCTTGACAGCAGACCTTGAAGATGTTGCCCGTCAGAAGGCCGTTCTTGCTAAGAATCACAAATGGCGTGATATTGAAAGCCTCCCCAAACCGGACAAACTTGTGTTCGAAACTTGGAATGCTATCCCCGACGTTTATGGGAACATGAAAAATTATGCACTTGGAGTCCTGTCGATCTTTGGATCAACATATATATGTGAGCAAGTGTTCTCCAACATGATCTTTATTAAAAGCAAACATCGCGCACGCCTCACAGATGACAGCTTGCTATCCTGTGTAAAGATGAAGGTGACGGCATACAGCCCTGATGTGCAGACGCTGTGCGCTGAGGATCAGGAGCAGAAATCTCATTAACCAAGTATGATAAATATTTTAATTTCTTATTATTTTGCATATATTCATGTTTTTTCATTGTTCAGTAAAATAGTCATTTTATTATTCAGGTTGACAGCTGACTGCACGCGCCAGTAAAAGACGGCACACAGAGAGAAGACGGCATTTTTGGTTTGCTGCCGGTGGATAATTGAAGTTCGGCTTTTTTTTCATAAATACAAGGACTCAAATAGACATTGAGTATTTTACCTTCAACTTTTTGAGTATAGTAACCTTCAACCCAACGTCTGCAAAAAATGGCAAAAAAAACCGTTATATGCAGCGTTATTTCATTTTAAATGTCAAAAGGGTTTTGTGGCTCCCATTGTTTTCTTTACTGTGGGAAATGTGTTTAAATGGCTCTTTGAGTGGTAAAGGTTGCCGACCCCTGGTCAAAGTTAATATTGAGGTTTTGGATGGATCTTTGTAGTTTGTGTCGTGCTTCTGCGTATTTGCCAGACTGCATTAGAAAATGCTCAACCGTTTCTGGAATATCACATGTGTCGCATAGACCATCGGGATGGAGACGTATTTTATGTAGATGGGAATGGAGTCTGCAGTGCCCCGTACCTAATAGGAATATTGCAGTGGTAATGGGTATTTTGGTTTGGGTTGTGTCTATATCTGGACAAAACAGCTTGTAGCCTAAGTGATTGCTGTACTGTCTACTGGTTTGGATGTACTCTTCGTTCCACAACTGCAAGCAATGATGGGATATCAACGAGCATGCCTCAGTTGTAGAGTGCATAGTGGAAAGTTTAGCTAAGAAATCAGCCGTGGCATTGCCAGGGTTTCCCTTATGAACCAGTATCTCTATATTCAAAGAGTCTCTGTGACGCAAAAACAGATTGAAAACGTCTTAGGTTCAATCTGATGTACTGCCACACCAATTTCCGCTAGAGATACAATTTGCAACCACTTTCAAAATCTTATCTTGTAACGTCTTGTTTCTGATAAGTCCGGACGTAAGTGGTAGACCATCCTTGGCTTCATGCACGGAATGAGAGATCTCGGCATTTTCTATGGCTTGCTGAGCGTCGAAGTGCTTGTCAGGACCCATAGGCAAACGAGACACATACGTCAATCGCAAAACCCGGAAAAAATCAAAAGAATTGCTCTCTATCATTTGCAAGAAAATTATCCAGATTTTGTGTAGGCTACGCGTATACGGATGGGTCTAAAACAGCTGAAAAAAAACAGGAAGCGTAGTATACATACAGCAATTCAGTATAAAATTGGGACACTGGATCTGCTTCTTCCATGGTTGGATTAGTGGGTAATCAAATGTTGGATTCGCCCGCGTGCTTTCCGACTAAAACGTCTCTGATGGCATACGGTGGAATACCTCTGAGTATGAAAGGTCAGTGCGTGGTCAACGTCCGAGTTGGAGACACTCAGAAGAAGCAACTAAACTCATAATCGTGAATGAGGATAAAGGTGTACATTTGTTTGGTTTGGACTGGAGCGATGCCTTTAGATTTAGTGCACGAGGTATGTTGCAGCTGGACCGTCACTCCGTCGAATATCAAGGTAAGACTGATGTTTTGTCTTGCTATACCCAAGCAACTGCACAAGGACGTGAGACCTTTCCTGAGCACCCGACTAAAGCGTCGCAGTTGGCTACAAATTTTCCCAACGTTTTCTCGTCGAAATTAGGATGTTGTACTAAATTCAAAGTTTCACTTCAGTTGAAACCTGGAGCTAAATCGGCATTTTGTAAGCCGAGACGAATTCTGTTTGCTGTTAAACATGCTGTTAAGACGAGCTGGAGAGGTTAGTAGAAAAAGACGTGTTGGAAAATATTAACTACAGTGAATGGGCTGCACCAGTTGTGGCTGTTTCTAAGCCAAACGGGGCTGTACGAATTTGCGGTGACTTTAAAGCATTGAATCGTCAGCTTCAAGTTGACCAGCACCCTCTGCCTACTCTTGATTGCATCATGGAACATTTACAAGGCGGCCAGTACTTTTCGAAAATGACTTAGCTGACACTTACCTGCAACTAGAGTTAGAGGATGACACTAAGAAGCTTTGTGTAATAAACACGCCGTTTCGACTCTTCCAATTTAAACGTATGTGTTTCGGTGTGGCATCAAGCCCTGCACAGTTTCAACGTTGTATGGACTCAGTGATTTCTGATTTGCCCGGAGTAACTGCTTACCTTGATTATTTAATCGTTACGGGACAAACGGAAGAAAAACATAAATGCGCTGCTGCAACGTTTAGGTGATTATGGGTTGTGTGTGGAAGCTGGAAAAATGCGAGTGCTTTAAGGAATCTGTAGAATATCGTGGTCATATAATCGACAAGAATGATAAACGCTCATTTGATTTGTCGGTTGAAGCAATTAAACAACTATCACAACCAACGACTATTAAAGTGCAAGCGTTCTTGGGGAAAATTAATTATTACTGTCAATTTATTTTTTTTTTAATTAATTAAATAAAAATGGTTGAGCATTTTCTAATGCAGTCTGGTAAATACGCAGAAGCACGACACAAACTACAAAGATCCATCCAAAACCTCAATATTAACTTTGACTGGATAACATTACTAAAAAACACAAGAACAATTCCATTTGTCACAGCATTTCTCCAATAAACAGGACGAGCACCATAATAAGGATTCACAAAAATAAGTCGTAGCACTACAAAACCGAGCAGTTGAAACTTGAAAGTGCCAATAACCCTAATAATAATGATCCAAAATGCAGGATGTGCAGAGAGACGAGACAGTAGCCCGCATAGTGAGTGCGTGCCCCAAGATAGTAGGAAGCTTGTACAAGACAAGACATAAAAACCTAGCAGCAGCAATCCACCACAGCATATGCCAGCACTACGAGATCAAAACGACAGATAACATCTGGTTCCACGAGCCCATCCCAGTAGGAGAGAAAAAGAAGGTCAAGGTACTGTGGGACTTCGAGATCATGACGGACAGACAGATACAAGCTCGCAGACCAGACTTGGTAACAATAGACAAGCAGACAAAATACGGACTCGTTAGCCTATAGATGTAGCAATACCACATGACACATGCATAGTAGAAAAGGAAAGGGAGAAGATAGAAAAATACCAGGACCTGAGGTTAGAAATACAGAGAATCTGGAACATCAAAGCCAGAGCAGTACCAATAGTAATAGGAGCAGTGCCGTATCAGTCCAACTCTGGCCCCCCAAAAATGCTTACAGGGGCCCCCTAATGATGATTTATAAAAAAAAGTTGTTATGCTACATCTCGAGGCCGAATGACCTTCAAAACAAAATATCCTAATTGCTGACACAATTTTGGTAGTACCAGGCCCGTAGCCAGGTATGAAGGTTTGGGAGACAAAAGACATTTTTAGGAGGGAAAGATTTTTGTTTTTATCATATGTTTAAAACAAATTTTTCTTAGCACAACAAAATTTGGGGGGCACAATAAAGATTTGGGGTAACTGCCTCCGAATGCCCCCCACTGTCGGTGGGACTGGGCAGAACCGTCGCCAGAAAGTCTTTCATTGGGGCCTGGATGTTTGTGCAGGGGGGCTAGACATTCTGAAAATTTATTTTTAATTCACAACAAGAACGGCATTTGCAAATTGTGCAATTAATTATAAATATTTTCCCGCAAATACCTATAATAAGTTCGTAGTTTCCACCAAAATTTTTGAACGAGCTTAACAAAAGGAATTGGGTCGTAAATCATTGTTATTTCACTGACAGCGATTAATTAGAGATGTCGTAATTTCTAGTGCTTCACAGCGCCGGATGTAGGGGGTCCAGGGCCCCCCACCATGTTCATGTGTGTGCCACATAGTCATTTTTTGCGAGGAAAGTTTATTTATAGACGCTATTAATTATATCGGTCGGCCAAAGAGCAGTATTTCACTTGAAGAGTATTTGGTAATTTGTGACGAAACAACTATTACACTATTGGTTTCCTGAAAGTCGGTCAGGTATATGAATCTAGTGAATACAAGGTCAAGCCACGTAGAACACGTTAGTTTACGTCTCTGCTGGTTTCTGGTAGATTTTGCGTCTGCTTTACTCAGATTTGCCACGGTCGCATATAAGTAGCATTGCTAGGTATGGCTCCCATACACCCTCTTTCAAGTACATGTCAGCTTTTTTCATGAGAAATAAAATGTTCTCCGAGGACATTCGAACGTGTCAAAATGTCCTCCTTTTTGCATTTCTTATTTTACATAGCTATAATCAGTGGCGGAACTAGAGCTTTGATTCAGGGTGGAAAACTTACCTGAAAGGGGCCCACTGGCCACTGTACAGGGCCCACTAGCCAACATTCGGAAAAAAACTTGAGAAATGATGGTGAATCCGTATGTGGATAGCTATACTAAAACTATAAATCACTGGAAAATAATCCGAAAAAAAAACAACAACCTACTGAAAACCAAACGAATGCTAAAACCGAAATATCACTTAAGGTGGCGGTACGGTTTTCACATTTAGATTGCCACGGAGGGGAAATTCGCCTCTGCCCACTGTCAGTTACGTCACTGGCTGTGATATATTGTTTCAGCATACAGTAAACTATCCCTACTCTACTGCAACGAGATACGAGCTGGTGGCGTAGCTTAGTTTATGGTAGAGCCTGCGAGTTGTCTAATCTATGTTTTGGCTGAGTTAATTCTCGGCTGGAATGGTGGGAATGCTTTCACATTAATCGTTACATAACAGTGGTAAATCTTTTTTCAGTATCTCAATGACCTTGGCATTAGAGTGCGTACTGCTGACGCCATTATATTATACTGTAGCTTTGTTGATGAACCGTGATGCGGTGATCAGTGTATTGTACATAGCTAAGTGTAGTAGTTTCTAGTAATTATAGCGAATCCAGGGGTGCAAAAATGCGGTCACGCACTCGCGCCGCGCGATCAACAACTTGGAGCGCGCAAACGGTTTTGTGCATTTTACACTTTATACATATGAATGTTGTATAGCAAAGCTTATGTAGGCGCTACTAAAATTTTTTTCGCGCGACTAACATTCACAGAAATTTTTGCACCCCTGAGCTGATCAGTAATGCTAAAAAATGAAGAAATAGGACAGAAGTATCCTTCTTTCAGAAAAAGACTAAATTATTTTGAAGATGAGTGAATTACATGTGGTTACATTTGCACAGTTCGCAAAGAAGCGTGAAAAGACTATTGTGACTTTGTGGATATTGCGTACCAAAAACTTATTTCTCGTAGCGTAACCAGATGGCTATCATTTTATCGCAGTTTGCCAAGGATGCTTCAAATGTACCCAGCTTCAAATTCATACCTCATGTCTATGGATGAGCCAACTGTTGTCCTGAGACGTTTTTTTGGAAATTGTCTGAGCGAATTCTGTTTAACACATTAAGACATTGCAATCATTTGCGGTTGCTTTTATTGAGCAAGTTCAGAATATTGAGAAGACCAAAGCATCATTTGTTGAGGTTGTATCGTGTTTCGCCACTGTGAAGGCAAGGATTCAAGAGAGACAATCAGATGAACATATCAAGCCAAGTTAATTCAGCACTAAGAAATTTCAACGAAGGCAAGGATCATGACCGTGATTCATTCATGTCAGATGTATCTGTATTGTACAAGTCTTGTGTTTCACATCTGGCTAAATGGACACTTTGTTTGCTGAATTTAAATGCTTTGACTAGATTCTTCCGTTTGCAAACAACTAAGTGGGAAAATGATGAACCATGTGAGTAGTATCTGCTTGATGGAAACGTTTCTATTGATGAAGCTGAAGTAAACTGTTTAACCAATGCCAAAACATGTTTGAGTTCGTGCAAAAAGAACATCAACCAAATGCAATTCATTGTAAAATGATAGAACATGAAAGATGGGCAAACTATTTTGTAACTTGCAATACCACTAAACGCTTCGAGAACTGATAAAGATTGCACAGTTTCACTTCAAAGTTATGGCTCTTTATGCTAATGTGGAACGATTTTTTTCGTGATGCAGCCACAAACCAAAAAGAAAGAGAATCATTTCTGGTTGAACCAGTTTCCAGTCTAAAGCTGGTGTGCAATTTATAACATCTTTCATGCAAGCAGTTTCATAAAATTGTAAAAAGCAATTCTACATTTTTAGGAAATTTAAGAAATCTGCAAAATATTCATGAGCCAAATAGGTTAAGTAAATAAGGATTTTGTGTGTTTTGAATGAAACATTGTCTACACTGGACGTTTTACTTCAATGCTTAAAATTAATCAATAGGCCTATTTGTTATTTGACTTGATAAGTGTATGTAATACACTCAAGTAAGTGACAGTTGTAAATTGTCTTCCCTTTTTGCGCCGAAAATATGGCGGCCCTATTGAGCTTATTAATAAATAAACATGGACAGAAAAGTGTAGAGCTTATCCAAGTGGTTCTAAAAACATTAAAAAGCAAAAGAGGCAAAAATGAGAGAAGAAGAAGTTGCAGCTAAGTCAAGAAACATTCAAATTGCTATTTTGCAGTGTCAGTGAAGTCCAGCGGAGACATTTCTGCGGAACCTATAAGAGGACAGAAAATCGAAGAACATGTTGTTACAGCCTTAGATGTACGTAACGATGAGAATATACCTAGTTTAATCAGCAGTGCAGTAGCAGAAGAACGCCAAGATGAATTATCGAAAAACACGATAGATGAGTTGGCTGACGCTATCACTGGAGGCAAAGATATCGGTCTCTGGTCATCCAATATAACGGAAAAAATGCGGGAATATTGGTTGAAAAACAAAAATTGTTATTTTTAAAACATGATGTTCCACAACACAGAAAAGACAGAAACTAGTCACGGAAACGCACCACAAATCTTATTCGGCGCCAGAACCACAACGCCGAAGTCGTTGAAAGAAGCTGGCTTTGTTTTCTCCTTCACAAACTTGTGTTTATTGTTTGACATGTACCCTGGTGTGCGCGGATACGACTAAGTGTGCGCATTTCCTTATTAGAAAAGGAGTCTGTGACTGGAAGCACGCTGAGGTGCCACGAGCAATCAATGGAACATAAAGATGCCACGATTACGTTTAGTCGCAGATATAATTAATCACTGTGAAGAATTGATACAGAGTTAGCCAGTCAGGTCAATCAATGCCAACAATATTGGAAATTGCTTCTGCAACGTTTGGTTTCTGTCGTAAAATTTATTGCTGAGCGAGGACTGACGTTTTGAGATGATGAAAACGTTGGATCGTCCAGAAAGTTTTTTCAAGCAAAATTTCAAAAAAAGAAAATACGATGCTTCTGGTGACCGGTTTTGCAACAGTTTCACAAATCGCTAATCATTGTCAAATATCATGTTGCATCATCAAGTTTTGTTACACTTAAGTTAACAAATGTGACGTCACAAGCTTACGTCATAAATATTAATGATCCGTGGAAATACTAGTGATTTCTTCGGCCATCCCATTCCTAAAGATTCTATATCCGCATATAGGGCCTCCCACCATGCCTGGGCCCCGGGCCCCACCATCTAAATCCGGCGCTGGTGCTTCATATTTGAATTTGGGGGATCGAAGCTTTCTCTAAGAGGTTAAGTGGTGACGGAACTGAATTTTGGGCCCCCTGTGACAGCGTGCCCCCCCAATTGGGGGGTATGGAGTGCGGCTGATACGGCTCTGTCTAGGAGCAACCAGCAACAAAGTGGAGAAACACATTCAGGAGATCCCTGGCAATAAAAGAAGATCCCCAATTGGCAAAGACAGCAATACTTGTCACTGCACACATCCTGCGAAAGGTGCTCGATCTCCTAGAATCCGGGTAAGACTCCGAGGTCAGAGAAAAACACCTACCTCAATACAAGAGTTGAGTGAAGAACAAAAAGGTAACACTATGGAGATGGCGGCTAGGTAGGCAATCCTTGTAACCTAATGAGTCTGATAATACTTATCAGTGCTTCTTTTGTTTCAGTGTAGCAACTTTTTCAACAAATTAAACTTTACGAAAAGCTATGCTCTGATTGGTAGTATCACTGCATTTTTATCTACTGATTCGAGTAGTTATCAAAGGAGCGTTTTGACGTAGAATTGATTTCCAAATTTTGAAATAGCCAGATGGACAAATTTGTGAGAATTTCCAAGTTTTGGGAAAAAACAAATCAATTTTGAGACAAATCACCTTGATTTCGCTTTGCGTGAGCAAAACCACTCTTTGATTTGCATTCGCGTCTGACAAAGACACACAGTCAAATTCACATTCTTCCCAAAACAACTTTGTTACTTGTTTGTTTTTTGAATTTGCACAAGCGCACCAGAAAGCTTTCCGTGATTAATTTTGCATCTGACAAACACACAATAATCAATGGAAATTCCCACGAATTTGCCCATCTGGCTATCACAAAAACAGAAAATCAATTATATGCGTCAAAAACTCTGCCTTGAATAACTACTACCCAGCGCCGGATTTAGATGGTGAAGGGCCTGGGGCCCAGGCGTGGTGGGAGGCCCCGTGTGCGGATGCAAATTGTTTAGGTACAGGTTGATGGATGAAGTCACTAGTATTTCCACATATCATTAATATTTATGACGTAGTCTTGTGACGTCACATTTGTTAACTCAACTGTAACAAAACTTTATGATGCAACATGGTATTTGACAATGATTAGCGATTTGTTAAACTGTTGCAAAACCAGTCACTAGAAGCATCGCATCTTCCTTTTTTGATATTTGCTTGAAAAAAGTTTTGAAAATTTTTTGGAAAAATTTTCTGGGCGATACAACGTTTTCATCATCTTCACAGGCCACTCCTGGCTCAGCAATGAATTTTACGACAGAAAGCAAACGTTGCAAGCAGAGACGATTTCCGATATTGTTCGCATTGATTGACCTGACTGGCTAGTTCTGCATCAATTCTTCATATTCATCAATTACATCTGCGACTAAATGTAATCGTGGCATCTGTATGTTCCATTGAATGCTCGTGGCTCCTCAGGCGCTCAAGAGCGTGCTTCCAGTCGAAGATTCTATTTCTAATAAGCACATTTAGTCGTATCCGCCCACATCAGTCTGCAAGTGAAACATTTAACACAAGTTTGTGAAGGAGAAAAACAAAGCCAGCTTCTGTCAACTACTTCGCCATTGTGGTTCTGGCGATGAATAAGACTGGTGTTACATTTCCGTGACAAGTTTCTGTGTTGTGGAGCATCATGTTTTAAAAATGACTTTTCATCACAATGTGAAAAAGAACCTGTTTCATATTTCAACCAGTATTCCCGCATTTTGTCCGGTATATTGGCTGGCCATAGGGCCCAGAGACCGATATCGTTGCCTCCAGTGATAGCGTCAGGTATCGTGTTTTTCGATGATACATGCTGATGTTCTTCTGCTGCTGCACGGCTGGTTAACCCTTATTTTTCATCGTTGCGTAGATCTAAGTCTGTCACAAGATGTTCTTCGATTTTCTGTCCTCTTGCAAGTTCCGCAGAAATGTCTCTTCTGAACTTCACTGCCATTGTAAAGTAGTCACTTGAATGTTTCTTGACTTGGCTGCAACTTCTTCCTCTCTCATTTTTGCCTCTTTTGCTTTTTTACGTCTTTCAGAACCACCTAGATAAGCTCTACACTTGTTAAGATGACGATCCTCCTTTCTTCTTTCAATGTTTATTTATTAATAAGCTCAATAAGACTGCCACATTTTCATCGCAAAAAGGGTGGACAACTTACGACTGTCACGTACTTGACTATATTATCTACACTTAACAAGACAAATAACAATTAGGCTTGTTGTTAAGTTTTAAGCATTGAAGTAAGACGTCCAGTTTGGATGATGTTTCAGTCAAAACACACAAAACAAAATCTTTATTTACTTGTCCTATTTAGCTCATGAATATTTTGCGGTTTCCTTAAATTTCTTTAAAATGTAAAATCGCCTTTAACCCTGCTCAGGTAACCTTTGCCCAATTTGGGCAAACGATTCTTCTACTTTAATTAAAAATTAGTTAACGTTCACTCAGAAAGCTGATTCTTTCAGTAGCTGCATTTTTTAGACGGTCTTTCTGCCAGTCCTCTCGAAATCCGCACCAGTTTTGTAGTTTTTGATGGGGAACAAAAATTTGCCCAAATTGACCCATAGTTACCTGAGGTGTAACAAAATTCCTACACAAAGATCCCTCCTAAGTAGTGCTGGGTTCAAGTAAGTAAGTACTTAAGTAAAATTTTTGCTTATTACTTACTTAAGTAATGATTGCGACTACTTGAGAATTTTAAGTAACTTTGTAATTGTGATAAAATAAAACCTAATGTGTTAAAACGTATTGTGACAACACAGTTTCAAGATAAGAGTAATTATTTACGTCCCGAAACTTTCACGCGTATCTCAGTTACGGGACAGCTCTAGGCTAGCTTGTTTTGCTGCAATTTTAAGTCT
>Ga0210059_1015861_pt1 | contig 10936 bp, 5 predicted proteins | sample Ectturendosymbi2_FD_188042 | JGI IMG/M metagenome (GOLD analysis project Ga0210059, IMG submission 188042) | Ecteinascidia turbinata endosymbiont from Florida, USA - Sample 2 (SPAdes) (version 2) | ecosystem: Host-associated > Tunicates > Ascidians > Unclassified | place: Key West, Florida... | reverse complement strand
CTCTGACGTAGTGATGAGTGTGTTTCATTCCCCTGTTTTAACGCGCAACCTGTTATTTTTGCAGTTATGAACTGCTGTGTCGTAGCGTTGAGTTTGTTTTTCCCCGATAGCCAAACTTGGATAGTTCATATTCAGTGCAACGACATATATAATAAGGAGAGTGGATGTAGAAAAATATGCATACTATGCCAACAAACTTCGCGAAAACGTTGGTTTGGAAACACGGACATGACGTGAAATTGTGACGTCACAAACAGTGCACACCAAAAACAAATAACCACCATATGACCTTGAACCAAACTCCCCCCATGAAAATTTTCTGCGTACACCACTGCTAGCTACAGTATCCACAATTCTGGATTAGCAATTCGCATACCAATGCATCAGAGCAGTGACTGCAGCACGACATCTGCAGGAAAAATAACAGCAATATTCTGCCTGCGAATCTTCGCTCACAGGCATGGCTTAAACGCAGTTAACAGATGTAGGCTAAACAAGAACAACAACTGTTGTGATCTAAGACAATAACTTCCAAAAAGTCTTTGTTTTGCAAAATTCATCGTTACATGAACGCCCACGCGGCACGCGGCGCTGCTTAAGATTTTTAAAAGACACGCAGCAGGGTTGCCAGATTTTTTTCGTAGCTTGTGGCCAAAATCCCAATACAAAATGGCCAAAATGACTGTTTTTTGGAAACCTTATGGTCAAAATCACAAAATGTTTTAACTATGGTAATTTCCATATTCATGGGTGTCTCAAATTGTTCGGAGGCAGTAGAGTTTTTGCCGAAAAAATGTGGTTTGCAGAGAAGCAAGTTTTTATCCTAAAACAGTAATTTCTGCCGTAAACTTAAAATTAATTGTTGCAACTTGTCTTTATTTATCTTAACATAGCTTAGAACCATATATTAAAAACTATTGCAGATACATGCTGCCATTCTGACCCATTTCTGGATTAAACAATTTGAAATTAACTTTCTAATTCAACGACAAGGCTAGAATTCTCTTGATCTTGTGCTCCAAGTATATCAACAAAAGATTAAAGCCATGAACTGCATTAAGTTGATGATCATAATGAGTTAACCACATGCTCAAAACCATCACTAAGTTCACATATGAACGAAACGGCAGGAACACTTGAGCCGAGAACAAACATTGACTCATGATTGGTCCGACTGAAACACGCACAATATCTACAAGATTGCAAAGACTAAATAATTACTACACACTTTGAACATTAAAAGGCTGAAGTTAATGCAGAGGGTTACTGTAAAAGTGATCAGAAACTTCTAAAAGTAATATCTTACCAAAAATGTAAAATACTTCTATAACATTATCAGCCACACAACCGAGTGCAGCAGTACAAGCGCAGCAGATACCAATGGTAACTAAGAGATTATCACTGACTGAAACATCTGTACAAAATCTACTGACTACAAGGGCTAAATTATTACTACACACTTCAAAGCAATAAAAGGTTGAATTGCCACGGTGTTACTGTAACAACGAGTGACATGAATACCATCCAAAAAATAAAAAAAGATAAAATATTTAATGAAAACTTAATTGTACCGTGACAAACCGAAAAAATGGCCAAATTTTACAAAATGGCCAAATGCGTTTTTTCATGGCCAGCGCAGTTAAAAAATGACCAAATTTTTCGAAATTGGCGGTGAAATGGCTTATCTGGCAACCCTGACACGCGGCACGGCTCGCACACGGCAAAATTTTCCAAAACCGAACCGCGCGGAACGCGGTTGACATCTCTATCGTGAACTGTGCTTAAGTGTTTCCAGATGATTTACAAGGAATATGGCAGGCGTTTGTCCATTATTGGCAATACAGATTTTTCGATACTTCATGTTTTTGCAGTTTATATTTTTCCATACTTTCTATTTTTCAAACTTTGACCTTGATCGAAACATGCCTCTGTGTACCGATGAAAACCCCATTCGGTTTAATTTTTACTTTTTTTCAGTTTAATTTTTACTTTTTTTTACCTCAAATCTGATGTTTCGATTTAATTTTTACTTTTTTTACCTCAAATCTGATGTTAGAACAGTGGCGAATCCAGACCAGGCGTTTGGGGAGGTCAGTCATATAGGGGGACGCCGAAAGTCTTCACTTGTTTAAATACCCAACATTCTCTATGACCGATGACGATCAGACATGGGGCGATTACACCACAAATGTAATCGATTACGATTACTTGCCACATGCTCGATTACGATTACCAATAAACAAAATAACAATGTAATCGATTACGATTACATTGAAAGTAATCACGATTACAATTGCGATTGCATTTGTCTTGAAACATTCTCAGAAAGAAAACAAAATCCATTTGCGTGTTTTTACGTAAGCATAATTGCAGACAACATACAATATGAATGAATGAATGCAATAAACGAAATTACCAATCTGCAAAGGTTAAGCACCGGAAAAAAGGATAATCACCGATGACTGAGATGTTTGCGCAGACAACAAATCAGTTGTGTAGGTAGAAGTTTGAGACTTAGCTGAATGAACCCCACTGGCCACTGTGAGGGACCCACTAGCCAACACTCAGAAAAAAAAACTTAAGATATGATGGTGAATCGGAATGTGAATGGGTATACTAAAACTAAAAATCAAAGATAACTGCTCCAAGGACTACTGCTCATTTTAAATCACCTTAATATGGTGGTGAAGTTGGAATTATCTCGCAAAATTTTTTTCTGTCTCCAATGCTGTTACTAAAGTAATGCATTTTTCCCAACACAGTGCTTTGCCCAAAACCCAACACCTTTGTTAAAAAGTTGAAAAGTTTTTCCAAAAATTTAGGTTTTTTCGACACTTGTCCAACACCTTTTGTTTTCATTGCGTCTTTACCATGCGTACTTGATAGTTAGCATATTTTGGTCAACTAGTTAATGACATAATTTTACCATATTTTGAACCGATTTAAACTTTTGCAAATGCATTTGGAACGTCATTAATTTTTACATAGCAAAGGACAACGCAGTAGTCTCCACCTTCAAACAAATTGGTCGCTTGTTAATGTAGTTCGAAAACGTTTGTACATCTTCGTGCTATGACCACACGCTTGAACGTCTTCAAGCTAGGGTTATAATTTTTGCTGAGGTGTTTGGAATTAGTGTCGTTTCTAGTGGCCAGTACTCATCTCTGAAACTGGCCGAAAAACGCAAAAAGCGAAAACTTATTGAAAGCCAAAAAAATACTAAAACCGAGATATAAGATTAGTGGGGGGCCGGTTGTTACGTTTAGCTTGCCAGGGAAGGGAAATTTGTCCCACCCCTTAGTTACGCCACTGCAAAAAACACTTTAAATATTTATTAAGCAAAAGTAATAGATTTTTAACATGTTTGTTACAGTTGATAAGTATCAACGCTTCAAATTTTTATCAGTCAAACGACATTTATCAGGCTTGGACTTTCGCCCACTACGGCTGAAAAGTCGTGTGTAAGTAATTTCAAAATTGCTGACTATTTCTTCGAACTGTGTGTTAAGATGTTTTCAGCTGTATTATGGCCGTTGGATCGTCTGCAAGTGCAGTGTAGTCGCGTGTACCTCAGGGGTTCCCAACCCTCATACGATCTCGTACCACTAGGACACCCCGTTTTGGCAACGCGTACCACTTCTTCCAGAACAACCATTTTGATCGAATCTTAGTTTATTCAGAGGAAAAACATAAATTACAATAACAATAAAAGACCGCAACTAAATTTAACCCTCTCAGTCCTGGGTGCGCCACTTTTTTGCAATTTTTTAAAAGTTTGCAACGCCATCATTCGCCAGAAGATTGAGCTAGAGAGCTGTTCAAACCCTCTACGGATTCAGCAAGTCTTAAACTGCAGGTCAAAAAATTTTTTTCCTTTTCGATTTTGGGTTTTCTGAAGGTGACGTCAGAATGAGGACATGTTTTTGCACTTTTGGCGAATTTACCTGACTCTGGGCGCCAACCCAATGAGCCATATTTTTGGCTTAAGTTTTTTTTTAAGCTAGGCCAAAATCCGCGTCTTTAGAGCCCTTGATTGACATTCTAGCGTATCTGGAAGCAGAAATATGGCTCAAAAACCCTGTTTTTGATAAAAATCGAAACTTTTCACAAAAGGTATAATTTGCCATTTCAGGCCAAACTTTGGCTGGACACAACTCGGCAGCAGATTGAAGTAGAGAGCTATTCAAACCTTGCAAAGACTCGTGAAGACTTGTATATAAAAATGAAAAAAAATATTTTAAGATTTGGACTTGGGGTTTTTGTTGGATGACGTTGTGAGTGGGGTATGTTTTGCCTTTATTTTTCTGACCTCATCGCCAATCCAATGAGCCCATATGGTAGCTTAAAGTTTTATTGGATTCTAGGCTAAAATACGAGTCTTTAGAGCCCTTGATCGAGTTTCTAGCGTTTCTGGTTCAAAAGTTATGCCAAAAATATTAACAAAACTTCAGGAATTCCCCAGGGGATTAGAGGGGTTTTCCTTAATTAATATTCTATCATTTTTGCCACAACTTTTCAATCAGAAACGCTAGAATGTCAATCAAACCCTTCACCCTCTAAAAGCTCGTACTATAGCCTAGAATCCATTTAAATCCTGTGAAATTTCGCGCCAGTGATCCGGCTCGATTTTTGCACTCTCACGGGAGACGTTAACGTCATCCAGTGTTTTGACAGACCTGTCAAAACATGTCGAAACATCCTGTGGTTATGTAAACATGGCCAAAAAGGCCAAAAACGCACGCTGAAATTTTTTTTTCTGTCTAAACTACAAGTCTTTCCCCATTTAGAGCGGGTTTAAACAACTCTGTAGCTCGATCTGCTGGCGAGTGATGGCCATATAGAAAAAGGGTGTTTTACACCCCAGGCTGGGGTTTTTGAGTGCAGAAATTTTCAAAAATTTTTGTTTTTGATTTATAATTTTTGCTACAGATATGCTAGAAAGCCATTCAAGTGCTCTACAGACGCGGATTTTGGCCTAGTTTCCAAAAAAATACTTGAGCCAAAATATTGGCTGATTGGGTTGGCGCCCAGGGCCAGGTAAAGTTGGCCAAAAAAAAACCAAAACCCCCAAGTCCAAAACGAAAAACGTTTTTTTTTCGTCTGCAGTTTAAGACTTGCTGAATCCGTAGAGCAGTGGTTTTCAACCTGGGGGTCGTTTGCTATTTTTCTGGGGGCCGCGAGAGCTTCTGATAAAAATATTCATAATTACTTCTAGATTTAGTCACCGCATTTTCTATAGTGCGAACACAACTGCATTTCATATGCCTGACAGGAAAATTACGGAAGGGGGTCGTTGGGTCACATTGGTTGGCAAAATGGGTCGCTGCATGAAAAAGGTTGAAAACAACTGCCGTAGCGGGCTTGAACAGCTCTCTAGCTCAATCGCCTGGCGAGTTATGGCGTTGCAAACTTTTAAAAATTGCAAAAAAAGTGGCGCACCCGGGACTGAAAGGGGAGTTTTTTATTTTACTTACCTTCCACCAATTGGTCGATGCATGGCGTAAATTTGCTAACAGCGCATCGAAAGTCATAATGTTGCGATGAAATACGATAGCAAGCTACAGGAAAAGTCATTTATTTAGATACAAAGCCTAATACGTAAACTAGAAAGCTGTGAATCCAGGTTATTGTGAAAAAGTGGAAATTGCTCGCGTACCACCTGGAAGACCTTCGCGTACTAGTGGTACGAGTACCACAGGTTGGGAACAGTGCCGGATCAACAATAGTAACAAATGCTACGGGCCCTGCGCTTTTGGGGGCCCCGCGGTCTTCTGTTACATTATATAAATACAATTTTCAGTCTAAGAAGTCAGTATTTTGCTAAGTTTGCCATAAGTAGTAAGCGAAGGTTTTCCATTAAAGTAAACGCTGCCTGTGTCCAGAAATTCTTGTTTGGTTCTTTTTGTACAGTTACGTAACAAAAGGCATAAGATTGCGGTCACGCAGTGTTGCCATTTTAGCTGATTTGCTGCTAAATCTAGCAGGATTTTCTCACTGTTAGCTGTAAAATTTTCAATCTAACAGTTATCTGATTTTCTAGCACGATTTTACCGTTTGGCAGGTTTAACAGGTGACAAATTCCTGACCTAAAGCTTGTTTCAACAGTTTTTCAAGATGAAAACTTTTACACCTTCTTCATCAAAAAATATTCTTGCCTTTTTATGACTTTTTTAATTGGGTAATATCAGGACAAAGCACATCCAACTGACTGCAATTATTTGGAATTTCTATTACGATGCAACCAAGCTGCTCCAAGCTGATAATTGTATCATAATAACGAGTAATTAAATGGCTTGGTGAAGCCTGATTGATTTGCCTGTGTGCTTAGTGAGCGCGTTAGGTTAAAAGACAACATTGGTAGAATATGTTTTTATCCCACGGCGCGATATTTCCAACTTTCTAGCGTAAAGTAGTAATGTCTGGTAAAAAACTTCCTGGTAAACCAAAGCTGCCAAAATTTTCGACATTTATGGTTGCAAAATTCAGAACTTAAAAGTTGGCTCAGTGCCTACTGCCTATCCTGCTGATCCTCGCAAGAAAACCAAATAAGCTAACCTATCACACCGCAGGAATCACTTCCCCTTGGCTTTAGGGAGATGTGGCCTTTCTAGGCCTGCCTAAAACGCTTGCGAACTGCGATGGGCCTCTGCAAAGCCAATCTGGTCTGGTCAAATGGGGTTATAAAAACGATGATGATACCTGCCCTGTCTCCTAATGCAAGATTGTGCGTGGAACACTGGTGCGGATGCATTTAAGTTTGAAGTGACACGAGAAGAAGAATCCTGCTGATTCAAGATAAGCCTTTTGCGAGTTTGCAATAGTGCAATCACAGCGAATCATTGTGACCCTAAAAAGCACAACTGAGCAAAAGCACTCAGATAAGACTAAAGAGCTTTTTGCATGCCCCCCTAATGTATCACAAAGTTTTGAGTTGCAAAGACCAGACATAGAAAGTTGTAGGGCTGAAGTTATGCTCAGATTGTCGCTGAGCATTGTTCTACGGTATAAAAACATGCAACCATTTGAAACAAGAGATCAAGAACTATGGTTGCCAGATCACTTAAAATTTTTTCAAGGACATTTTGTTTTTCAAGAGATACGGACTGCTTTGATAGGTGTCCGCAGATAGGGCAAAACGGGTTTTTGCCACTCCCCCCTGGAAATTGGGACTAAGAACCAAAAAATGTTAGAAAATCTGTGGTCAGCATCTCGAGTCTGATTAAATTCATTCAAATCTTGCAATAACACTTTACAGCATTTACCGGTATGCCACCCACACTGCACAAGAACCAGCTTCACTGTTCTGGTGTGATGCAGTGATGAGCTTGAAGTTAACTCATGTCCATTTCTTCGCCGGCAGACTCACATTGCGAAACTTGCGAGCGCATTGTTCTACTATTTCTCGTAGTTGCGTAACAGTAACATGGCAAGGAATCTTCAAAGGTTAACTTCAAATTACGATAGGTAATGCATTTTTCCGCATGTGATTGCTGTTGACCTCAGACATCTTTGGTAGGTGATGCAGCGAGACAGTGAATGCTAATAATGGTAAGACGCGTTGTTTCATACTGTGTGAAGAGAAGCAGGGGTGAATCTGTGAAATGCTTCTGCTTACACAAGTTGCAAAAACCCATTATAGCGTGAGATTGTGAGTGTGACCAACGTGCCTGAGTGGATAGCTTAATCAAGCTACGCTTATGCAGCTTCTTTTCACACAGTATGAAACTACGCGGCTTGTTAGAAATACCTCTGTAAAAGGCTTGTGCGAATGCGTCTCAATCGTTAAGGCTTAGTTCTGACTTGTGAGCGAGTATTAAGTGCGAAGCTATATTCACCGCACTGGCGAGTTTTCATAATTCATCTGCTCAGTTTTTACGCCTGCCTGATGTTCTAATTTCAGTAAGTTCTTAAGTTGTCCGATAGCCGTTTCACGATACAGTGAAACAGTTTTGCGAGTGTCTAACTTCTTGGTTTTTCACCGATAATGTTGGTCTGAGTGTCGATTGTTCTTAAATTATGACTTATTTGCAGAAAGTGTTCGCAAAAATGGATATTAGGCAGTTTATGAAAAGCAAAAGCATTTCTGATAGCCGAAGTGTAGAAAACAATTCGGACAAAAGATTTCAGAAGTGAGTTATTAGGTTTAGTATCTACTAAATAGGACTACATGTACAAAGAGACATGCAAAATGACAAAATTTATTGACTTTAAAATTCAGAAGTGTAGTCTAAGTATGACAATTCAGTAACATTCTGACACTCTCATTCTATTTCTGAGTCTCATGGGAAATACAAATGTGTGCTGTCCCGTCCCATCCCATGGGATGTTTCCCATGGGATTCCCATAGGAATCCCATTCCCATGGACAAGCCTGGTGATCTCTGTTGACATGTTAGTTATCAGCGTTGTAGAAAGGTGCTTTCGACTTGGGTTAAATTACGTTATTCCGTTGCAAAAATTTAATTTGTATAAATTACTGTAGTAATTATATACGTAGTCTACTCCAGCACTTACATTCACAGATTCATTCTGAACATATGTAAACAACACCAACACCTCTCCTCGCAATGTACCGTTATCTCTTCTGTTGCCGAAGTTTCAACTCGTTCTTATTTTTGTTGCTACGTCTCACTAGACTCACTGCATTAATTTTGGCGGCTAACAGGAAGGCTAACTGGAACAAAGCGAGAATTCGCTACAAACGCTGTGCTTGCCGCTGGACTATCTGAATTAAACGCACACAGATGGCCTCCCCTGAAACATAACCATAAAAACACGGTGATAAAGGAGGAAAACTAGTAACCAAAACTGCGGTTCATCACTCAGTGATGCAGGGTGAAGATTTCCAAGTTTAATCGCGAACGTAATCGTCGATTACGATTAAATTTGGAATGTAATCGAATACGATTGCGATTACGTTTAATTTTTGGTCAGTTCAATCGATTACGGTCACTCAATAAACTGTAATCGATTGTGATCGATTACGATTGACGATTACCCCATGTCTGATTCTGCTAGAAGTACAATAACTACAATCAGACTATTCTATTGGTGCAATAAATGAGCTGTCGTAGGAGCTCCTGCGCTGAAAGTTCTCGCACTTTTCAGAAACGATGCCAATGTGAAGGGCGAGGTAATTCGTGAAACAAATCATCTTGCGATCAGTGATTTTGAAATATTGTGATTGGCGGTTGCTTTGATTTGCAAGATCTTTCGTTTACTATAAGGCTATTAGTGTTGGCGAAAGCAAGCATAAAAGAATAAATGCAAAATTGCTGCAATGCAGTAACGAGTCCTCATCAACTTTCCTCGCGTTTATTGCTATCACACTGCGTCCTTCATCAGCCAACAGGAAGTTCGACATCCATCAGGAATCACGTTTAACCGTTCAGCAGGTTCGCAAGTAACAACAAAGGTCACTTGCCGAGATCACTCCAAATTTACATAATTTAGCTTCCTGTTTGCGGGCGCTGTCTCGCACGTTCGCTCACGGGGATAGTGTATATTTGGGCATTCGTGACTGTCAGATTTCCTAAAAGCTTCCTGTGCTGATTTCGACATTTGTTCCAACGAATCATTTGTGAAAAGACGGTGAAACGTCATATAACCTAATAATGCAGCCAGTGGCGTGCAGAGGTCTGGCGATGCTCGGGGCGATTGTGTGATTGGATGCCCCTACCAAAGCCTAATACTGAGCAGTGGGGAATATTCGCGGTTGTTTGTGACGTCACAATATGACGTCATATTTAAGTTTGCAACTAACGTTTTGGCGAAGTTTGTTGACCAGGCCCGTAACCAGCTTTGGACACCAGGAGGGGCGAAGAGTTTTCTGAGAGAGGCCCAAATTTTTCGAAATATGTGCAATATTTTCATACCATATCCAACACATTTTTCCAGGGGGGACGAAAAATTTTCTAGGGGAGGCTTCGCCCCCGCTGGTATCGGGCTTGTTGTTGACACAACATGCGTATTTAGGGTCGCCGAGGCAGCGGGGAGCAGTAAAACAGTTGAGGGCAATAGGAACTTATAAAAAACAAAAAAATCGTTATCAATTATGTTTGTTTCTGTTCATCAAAAATGTTGACCTCAAAAATAATAACAGAAATTATAGAAAATCATTCTAAATTTTCTGGGTGCCCGAAAAGTTGCAACAAATTTGTTTCAAGTTGATCTTGATAAATTACGAAATTACTTATGACACTGCTATGAAAAGCAGTGGTATCGGAAGTGGGGGTGGGGGTGCGCGTGGGGGGTTGGGGGTGCGCGTTCACCTCCAAAAGTTTTGATTTGCTGAAAATATGGGTAAAATCCCTGAAAATCCGGGTAAAAATGGCACCCAACGTTGCTTGCTTCAAAAAATGGCGCCCAAGGTTTGCAGAAAAAACACACGAAGACCTTTTGTGGAGGTCACACCATAAAAAGGTCTTGATGATCTTTGTGGGAGAAAATTTGCAGGTGAAAGCTGCACAAAAAACTTTTCGGGCAAGTTTGGGGACATGAGGGCAAAAACCCTAGTGCAAAAAATCGCATCCCCAAAATGTGCCTGCTCCTACACCTTTGATGAAAAGGCACCTCCGCCCCCGTTGCCCCCCTTTTTGAAAGGACAAAGGGGGAAATGCCTCCGCCATGCCTCCATTCTCCGGCGTCCCTGTGTCTTTTATTCTACACGCACCCTGTTTACTCGTTGTTGTAAGCTGCAAAGTGTCACTGTAATGAACAAAAATTATTATCAGCGGTATCCTTAGACAGAGCAGTTCATAACTGCAAAAATATGCGGCAACGCGTTAAAACAGGGGAGTAGAACACACTCGGTGCTACGTCAGCACAGTCCGCAACTCCAAAAATACAAGGCTACGCGAATGTCTTGTCGAATAGCAGCCGATCAGAAAGCATGCGGTTGGGATGGCGGACATCCAGGGTTGACAGTTTGAAATTTG
>Ga0210059_1015860_pt1 | contig 10936 bp, 5 predicted proteins | sample Ectturendosymbi2_FD_188042 | JGI IMG/M metagenome (GOLD analysis project Ga0210059, IMG submission 188042) | Ecteinascidia turbinata endosymbiont from Florida, USA - Sample 2 (SPAdes) (version 2) | ecosystem: Host-associated > Tunicates > Ascidians > Unclassified | place: Key West, Florida... | reverse complement strand
ATCAGATTTTGAGGTAAATAGCTAACAGAAAAAAGTGAAAAATGAATCAGATGGGGTGCTCATTGAAGCACAGAAGCATGTAAATTGTTTTAATCAAAGTTTCAAGTGTTTTGCAACGCATTTAGCATTTAAGGCTGACAGATAATTGTTTTTACAGAATTCAAAGCAGGAATTGCTGGTTAGTGTTTTACCAGTTATACATATATCTTATTTTTTCATGCTTGGATTGCACATGTCGTTTACATGTTGGAGGTAATAAAGGAATTACTAGAAAATACAAAAATCCTGAGGTTCCACGAAACACACGGAAGGTTTTCATTGCTACACAAAAGCAATACTGATGAGACACATATACCAAAACAACAATAACTACTTCACTTGTCACCATCATACACAAAAGTTAAATAATTAAGGAAAAAAAATGAAGATTTGCAAAAGGCATCAGACATGTGAAGCAATCTGACAAAGAAGTTAGATGATGATGCACAGCATTTAAAAAACTGATACATATTATTTCTCAACAAACCATTAAACCATTGTGTGGTCCTGACACAATGGTTAACTTGGTGTGGGCAACACTTGCATCTCTGGGTACGCAATGCATAATTCAGTAGGCAGTATCATAGGCAGCGCATAGCCTATGTGCTTCATGCAAGTCCGTGTGTATTTGCCCCACGATTAGCAAGCATACACTGGTATGCAATAGACACGAAATAAAGTGTTTTTTACTGCAGGGGAGCACTGAGCGAATGTTCCTCTAAGCTTGTTGCACAGTATCGTGATTTCATTTGTCTATGAGTATCATCATCATCCTTCAGTGAAGCATTTAGCAACACACAAAAGTATTTCACTTGGTCAAAAACTTCACTTGTACATGTACATCATTCAGAAAAATATTTGATGGAGCAGGTTGTTTCCACTTTTTAAGGAAAAAAAAGCCAATTATTCTGTTATAATTAAAAGCAATTTTGTGTTCAGCAGCATAGTCACCACAAATATTCACAAGACGTTGGAGTCCACCAATCAATGGCAGTGGCTACAGAACCGCCTGTGGATCTTCAAATTTGAAACCTTATTCAACCATCTCTTGTAATGTGACAGTAACGCTCGAGGAGAACACAGTAGGCTTGGTAAAAACATAGTAAACTTAAAACCTAACCTCAATCCTAACTGTAAGCCTAACCTAATGCTCAGCTAACCAAACGCTAACCTGATGCTAACCTAACCCTAACCTAATACAAGCTAATGCTAACCTAACCCCAACCTAACACTAACCTAGCACTAATCAAACGCTAATCCCTAAACCTAACTACTAAAGCAAAAGTTTGTAAAGTTCTTAAAAAAATAAAGAAAAACTAGAACCACGAATTGAAATGTGCAAGCAGTCACCATTACGAAAAGGCAAGGCGCTAGGCAAGTTGAGAGGTGAACCCGCAATCATTGGCATGGCAGACTTGAAACCTATCCGTTGCGCTATCAGGTCGACGCCAGTTGAGTGACAAACTGACCGCTTTATTCAAAATGAATCATGCGAGGCAGTTTGGTAGAACAAGTTTTGAAACAAGAAGAAGATCCGTGGGTGGTCCTGTAGTCACTTTCTCTACTAATACTAGGGCTGAACACACATCAGGGTTCCCACACCTTTTTAAAAACTATTTTCTATAGCTTTTTAATACTTTTTCACTACTACATTAAAAAACTTCAATACCATCACTTACTTTTGTTTTTCTAAAATTTAAAAGTTTATTCATGTAACACAACGCAAAAAAATCTGCAGAACTGTTATCAGCGCTAACTAACAAAATTTGAATAAACAAATGGCTGCATTTGGAATTTCCATACTTTTTCAATACTTTATGTACATTTTGGTCAAAATCAATACTTTTTCAAGGTCTTGAAAACTGTTTTCACAATTCAAAACTTTTTCAATCAATGATTTCCATACTGCATGGGAACCCTGACATATCATCAACAAACACCACATGATAAATGATTCACAACCATATTTCTCACAGTACATCCCACCCTGGCTGAACCCAGCTGGTCTGTGAGTTCATCAAGGTAAACAGCAAATAAATATGGACTCAGAACTCCCTCTTGCCTTCATAAACCTCACTGGTTTGGTTTGGTTATGGTAAAGGAGGATGAAAAGTTGGTGCCCCATTTTTACTTGCATGGTCTGTTGCATATAACTGAACAACAGTCTGAGTCTTATTATGCACATCCGTACATTGCGCTTAATTAGTTTAGCAAACAGCAGTTTTTGGTTAGTTGAGGTTGCAACAGTTCTTATCTTTTAAATGCTTTAGACACATCTAAGAGTGCTGAAAACACTGACTTGAGTATCCTTGCTTACTCTACTACTACTGGCCTAAAGTAAATATTGTTAGTATTATTGCTTTCAGGAAGGAAAAATTAACATACAAGAAAATCAATTCCACAAATATTTGAGTTTTCCTAATTGTGACAGAGATAATTATGAAGAATGGCTTTAGTGTTACTGGTACAGTAATGTTAAATCACGGCATTTGGCTCTTAAAGAAGGGGTCCTCGGTCCTGCCTGCCCTGTGTTCGTTCCAACTGTGTTTCCTTCATAAAAAATTTGGTCCAACTGTTTCGTCGTCCAACCCAACAATGTGACGAACCACTTCAACAGCAAACACTTTATTTCGGGCGATGATAAGATACCCCTCAAAAATCGGAACAAAAACAGAAGTCTTCCACCACCGCACCTTCCCTACCATTCCGAACAACCAGAAGAAAATAAACGAGAGAATTGCTGATCGTCAGTTTAAACAAAATCCAATGCGGCAAAGCCACCATCACCAAGCGTGAAAAACAAAAATTTCATAAAACAATTATGAACTTCAGCGTGCAGAGTCCAAATATAACGAAATTATTCAAAAAACTGGTAAAATAGTTTCTTTTGACTATAGAGAAATTTTTGACATTTTTCTAGAATTTCAATTCTAGAAAACAAATAATAATATGCTGGAATTGTCAAAACATGGGAGATAGTTTAAAATGTTGGTATTTCTTAGGCATTTTTTATCCTTTTGTTCGTGTACCACTTTTTCTGAGACAAGCTTAAATTTGGCCTCATGAAACTTTATAACATTAGTTTTTTCTATTTTGCTTTGTTTATTCTTTTGTACCTCATTAATTACTTTTTGCCAACTTTTTATTTTCATGTTTTGTTTAAACATATTTTTAACCACACCAAATTACTTCAATTAAATTTGATCCACTCATATGTGTACATAGGCATGCATTTTCATCTGTACATTTTCATCACTGTGTTCTGAGTTTGTTTGCTTTCCTAATTGTGCCTATTTCATTTCCAAGTGTTGTTTGTCGGCACTTCTCAAAAACTGAAAAACAGGGTTGGTTGACTACAATATCAGGGGTTCTAAAACTTTTGGTGTTATGGAGCCCGTGAAGAGATTGACCATAATTTAAGGAGTCCCACAATAAATTTCTAAAAATAAAAGTCAGTGTTTTAATAAGTGAACGAATAGCTCGCGGAGCCCTGGGGCTCCGTACGGAGCACTTTGAGAACCTATGGACTAGATGACCGTTATAGTCCCTCACCAATCCTATGTGACAGTGACACAGCACCCGTCTTTGTTTACACTGATCAGCTATTGCGTCATTGAATTTTCATTTGCTCAAATGTTCAGTGTTCACTAATGGTTGGTTTGCTTATTGCAATGGCTTCTTGTAGTGCTTCTACTTGTTGGTTGAGTCATATGAAACAATAAACCATTGAACCATCAGAGGCTCCGAGATTTTGTGAAAATGACTCTGACTCGAGTCATTGATTGTGACTCGAATCAGGGGCGAATTTTCATTTTCGGGGTATTTTAAATTTGGCCCTAGGCTATTTTAAATTGGGGCCCTCTTAAAGGTTTGCGGCGACTGACGTCATACAAATCAGCACTACACGTGCTTGGTGCATTCAATGAACAAGTTGTTCCAATTCATAACCACATTACTTTATTCTGAATTCCCTCGATATCAGGAACCAGAGCCGCGTCAGCCGTCCTTCATACCTCTCAATTGGGGTCCCACGCTGTAACAAAAGACTCAAAATTCAGACCTTAACCCCCCAAACAAAACTTTAACCCCCAAATTTAAATATGAAACACTAGAAATCAGTGAAGTTTTTGTTAATCTGTATCCTTTTCTGTCCTGCAATTTATAAACGGAGCAATACCTGCCGCTGTTATTTGGAATAACATTGCCTGATCAATGCCAGCGCCTAGGGCGCCAGGCCAAAGGGAGAACAAAAATGAGCCAAGAAGTATACAACTATGTGGTTCTGAAAGTGACGAACGTCAACCAAGTAACGGTGGATATGAATATGATGAATGTGAATGGAACATACATTCACGCAGTTTTCCAGATTTGCTGTATAGGGTCAATACCAGGGCTTGAAAAAATGGAAATTTCCCGGGAAGCTTGTCGAAATTTCTCGTAGGCTGCAAGTTGAAGACGATCGCCCCATTATGACATCGCAAAATAAATTTGTTTTCTTGAAAACGTAGCACTCAAGATCCTTAACTATCACTGCGTACACACAGATCAACTTGGATTAATTCAGCCTACTAGCATCGGTTCATATCCAACGTGTAAACAGTTGTATGGCCGCAGTGTACCACGCTACCGCTCGGCACGCAAGAACGAGATACGAAAGGAGTGCAAAACCGATGGAAGTGGCAACTTCTCGAGCCTAATCCTTGCATAACCCGCTTCTAAAATTTGTAATTTGTGAGCACTATTCAAATTACAAGGAATTTATTTACTACATTAGGATTTTAGATAAGTTATTTAAGTAATATGGGGTCGTCTATAAATGACGTCACATCCTGGCGGGGGGAGGGGGTCACCAGATTTGTGACAAACTGTGACAAGGGGGAGGGGGAGTCAGTAGTTTTGTGATGTCACACGAGTCGTTTTGATATGCATGCTACACGCAGTCATACCAGAAAGTAAGGTGTGGAGGTCAATATATTTCTATTCCATTTACAATAGTTTTCTATTGCAACCAGCGAGGAAATTTTTGTCGATATTGCTAATGGGTTAACTGTTTTTGTAGTATATTTCCGATAGTCAGTCATTCTTTGTTGGATTTACATCTAATGGCTTCCTATATTGTTGTACTGTCAATGTAGGCAAAGCTCATGCGATAAAATTTATTGACTCCCAACTCCATCTACTGGACCAAAAAGTTTTAGATTTCAATGCCCGATTCTGTGCAGGATTTTTTTTAGCTGTTTGGCGAGCATTCCACACTTTTATTCTCAATTTCGGGCAAATCAATATAGGCTAGCTCTGGAATACCTGAAGTTAAAAGCGGGCTTCATCTTTCCTTCCATCTCTATCTGGAGGTGCATTATGTTGCAGTTGACTGCATCGCCTTGAACTACTGAGGCAAGCACAAGAGAAAGATGGCAATTCGGAGCATTAACTAACAGCAAAGCTACCAGCAGCAATAGAGATCCATCACTGACTTCACTCTACCACTAGTAGGTTGCACTATCATTATATAGGGATAAGTGAACTACGATAATTCACTTGTGGTGACTATCACAGTGACTTGTTACTCATGGGCACCATCTAGTCGTGACCATTTATTTTCATGTGGCGCCATCTTCAGGCCGCCACAATTATTAATTAAGCTTACCACTCATCCTGTAAACTTCAGAATCATTTCCTATAATTTACATTTTTATTTTTGAGGTCAAAATTGTTGCAACATATGCAATTGCCACCACCACCTTCAGCATGAAGAGGAGTTTGTGCTGAACCCAATTAAAGTAAACAGTTTGAAACTCGTGACTCATAAAAACATAACAATGCTTCAAAATAGTTCCCATTCAAAACAGACCCGTTCATAACAGACCATTTAAAACAGACCACGCTCACAACAGACCAATTCATAACAGACCTGTTCAAAACACACCACTTTCATAACACACCATGTTCATAACAGACCCGTTCGTAACAAACCACGTTGATAACGGAATGTCTGTTGCAGTGTGGACGCTAAACGTCCAAACCATTTTGCCTAACACCCTTTGCACCATCCGGCCTTTGGTACAAACAGTCTGTTATGAAGTTTGATATGAAATGTGGTCGGCTTTTTTGATTTGTTTTTGCTTCAACATTGCAAAGCGACCACTACGGTAAATCCATGCACAAGACTATAACCGCAATCAGTCATTGCCAGCATTCGCACAGCGTAATTCATTCGTTTGGGTCTTCAACAAAGTAGGAAACACTTTGCTTCTTAATTTTTGCTTAGCAACGTGTGCGGTATTTTCGACGTTTTACGAATAGAATGTTGGTCTTGCCACAACGTGCACAAATCAAATCTATAAAACAGACGAAATTTTTGTCTAGGCAGACACAAAATTGATGGAAATTTGTAATTGCAAATATAAGGGGGGGTTGCAAATTGTGACGTTATATTTGCAGGGGGGGTTAAATACTTGTGACGATATGTGACAAGGGGTGGGAGGGGGTAGAGTTTTGCCCAGAATAGAGTGACATCATTTATTGACGGCCCCTGTGGACTGCTGTTGCAGTTGACTGCATCGCCTTGAACTACTGAGGCAAGCACAAGAGAAAGATGGCAATACGGGGCAATAACTAACAGGAAAGCAATGAAGAAACCAGTCCAGTTGTGCGGGAAAACCGCCCAACTGGCAACACTGAGCACGAGGTTTGAGTACTGAGCTGAGTGGTAGCAGATGTCACGGTCAACTAAACGTCATGGTCATGCTTTGCGGTTCTGAAGTTGTCACGTGACCAGAATCTTTGACTGGCGGCATAATAGCTCCAGCCAAGCTGTTGCAGTCGGCATCGTGGCGGCAAAATAGACACTGCCTTTTCAAAACGGGGTGGTAGGAGAGTGAGAGGATACGCTGTAGCATGCTCGGAAACCTAAACCCTCAAGTGACCGGGAATTGTGATTTGGCAACGTCCACAGATTATGCGAACTTTTTCAGCAATTATCGCTGATGTTGAAAACGAAAAAATTATTGTGAAGCAATAAACATAGCGATTGTAGGCACAACGCGAGTCTTACAGTAGAAAAAGTTTTGGTGTTTGGCAAGGTAGCCTTGTTTGAGTTTTGATGAACAGCAGAATTTTGAACGAGTAGCAGAAAACAAAAGTAATGCGCTTTCCGTGCCTCGTTTAGTGAAAGTGTAAAATTTCTTGGTAATCTTCAACGAAAATAGTTTCACACAGGAGACAGCTTTTTATAGTGAGTGGGAAAATTATTGATTTGGAGTACTAGGGAATACCTCAAATTAAGTCCGATGTCTAGTAGTATTCCTTTTACAACACAAAGTAACGCAGATGTTTGGAAATGTTTCAAGTGAAGAAAGAGGGGGGCAAACAAAATATATTGGTGAGTGATTTCAGGAAAATGTTTGCAAAACAAATATCAAAAGTGCAACTTCATCGGCGAAGATTGCAAAACAAAGTGCGCAAAAACTATAAAGTTGGTGCACAATGTTAAAAGCATGACAACTACAACATTTGAATGTAAATTTGTTTTGCGCATTGGATTCATTGTAAAGGCTTACTGCTCGATGTTCAGTGTTGGTTTGATACACTGTAATTAACATGACGAGATATTTCGGTACAAAACATAGCCGCAACCATTTAGTAGGTTTGCTTACAAGCGGTGCAACCCATGGAATACAAAGAAACTTTGCTTTCTACGCGCGTTAATGCTAAGCCGTAAAAAATTGCATTTTCAACTTGATTGGTTTTGTAGAGTGTTTTCCGAGGTGCTTAGGCATATAACAGCTTCATTGCAAGCAGGTGGGAAGCCCAGAGACCGTTGAATTGTAACACTGTATCAAAAACATTTCGATTTGGGCTAAACACGTAGCGCAACAACTGAATATGTTACTTGAAAAGCAACAGTGGATGTCTGTAATGGCATAGTTTTTGTTGCTAACGATTGACATCGCTTGGTAGACAAACTGGCGATTTTTATTCAACGTTGATGTGCATTTGTTTGTTCAGCGAAAAGTTTGGTTTTCACGGGTGCAAATTTTTTGTTGCTGGGCTTGTGAACGTTGTAAGCATCTAAAAAAATGCAAATGGTAATGAAAACAGACAATGCTATTATTAAGGTGGAGTAATAACAATGTCATTCACGGTTCTCAAAGACGATATGTTTTTCATAAGACTGAAGTCGTCAGATAAGAAAAAGGGGAATTATGTAGTTGTTGAGTTTAGTTAGCACAATCCGAGGCACGACGCTCAACGTGAAGACCCCTGCGACCACGCTTACAAAAACAGCGTTTCCCCAAATTAACTGCAAAAAAGGCTGTGACGCCTGCAAGAAAAAGAGCGTGCGATGTAGCAGAAAGGCGACATTTCATTACAAAGATAAGTTACAAGACTTTTTTTGGGCTGGTTTGAATTAAATTAAATACGACTACGTAGATTCCGAACAGCGTTTTTATCTACAGTATCATGTTGCAGCAACAGACTTGAAACCACTTTGCAAAAAACAAACGACGCTTCAAGCAGTGACGTACCTCGGGTTTACCGTGCCTGGGGATAACCTCAGTTTAAGCACTCCCAGCCCGTTCGTGGCAGCATAAAATAAACGAAACACTGCAATCTGATGCTTTATTGCAATTATCTAAGTCAGGGATTTCCAAACTTTTTTGTCCGAGGGCCACATAAGGTAATACAGAACACGTCGAGGGCCGAACACCTTACGCAATGCGATTGTTGCGGGATATGTTATTTTCTACCAAATCTAAAATTTTTCGTAGGTACTATATATTATTTTTTCATCATTGACAAAATGGCTTCGCGGGCCGTAGTTTGAAGACCCCTGGTCTAATTCCAAGAACAAAGTTTTCTTGCCTTTGCTGCTGAAAATGTATCGATTATATTGTCAAAAAGCTGATAAGATTAAATGTGTCACATATTTTAATCTAGAAAAAATCTAACGCTCTCTCTGTAAGTGACTCTCTGTAAGAAACTTTGCTAGCATTTTTGTGATCTGAATTTCGATAATCATAATCATGTCTGTGGAGATGTTTAGTTTATAGGTGGAATGAGATAAAACAAAGGTGGCAGCCGAAGCAACGGTAGGGCAGGGGTCAGTAAAGGTATTGAGGGAAACGCAAATTTACAAAAAACACAAAATTCGTCACCAATATGTTTGTTTCTGCTCAGCAACAATGTTGACCTCAAAAAAATAACAGAAAGTGTAGAAAACCGTTCTGAATGTTGTGGGTGCGTGAATAGCTGCAATAAATTTGTTTCAACTAGATCATGTTAACCATGAAATTGAAATTCCCTATGGTACTGTGATGAAAAGTTAGCTCTGCCCCCGCTGCTACCCTTTTGAAAGAACAGGAGAAGCAATGCCCACGCTCTCCGCGCGTCCCTGAGAGTAACTGAAAAGTACACAATTATAACTAATATACTCAACGCTGTTGCCCATTTGCAATTAGAAGTTTGCAAAAGTAGTCAGGATTTATTTAAATCTCACAAATAAAAATCATCATAATTATCTTCAGAATCACATCAAATCCATTTCAACATGAAGTTTGTCAAACCGTCAAAGATCAAATTTCCGAAACATCAGATAGTTCGCAATTGCTGAACTGAAGTTCGCAATTGCTCTCTTTACAAACCTTTGTGATCTTGATGAGATTTTGCAACAGGGTAACAGCGACTGGCATTCGACATTTTGTAAATCGTAATTACTAGCATCCGCTGACATTTGACATTTCGTAGTTGTTACGTGACATTCCAACCTCAATTTACGCCCTCAAAATGCTGCGCCCGGGGCAGATGTCTCCACTTCCCCCCTGGTTACGCCACTGTCTTCACGACAGAATCATAAGTTTTGCTTCAAGAAGTCGAAGCAAGCTACAAAAACTGTCATACTGACATACTTCAAAACAAAAACCGTAGTTGCACATGCAGCGAAATGTTGGACCCAGTGCCATATTTTTCCAAGCATTCAATTCAGTCATACGCAGCTTTACCGGTAGCAGTAGCCAATGCTTCTGTTTCGAAGCACCAACTGCTTTAAGTTTGTCGCTGATGCTGCGTTTTTACCGAACTAACGTGGAACTTATCGATCAGGTCAAAAGCAACTTGAGCTAAATCTTTCCTAATGCTGCTAGCTTACCGCAAACAAATCATCCAAAATCAGCGAAAAACAGTGAGAAGAGCAGTTCCTATCAACGTGTGCTGACGGAAGAGCTCTTGCGAACTTTTTCCTTTGGCCACCACTCACACCAAAGTAGAAAAAAGCGGTAGCGGCAAAATGGTGAAAGCTCGCTGCCGCATTCGTTATTTTTTTCAAAAAAGATTGGCACTACCGCAAACGCTACTGAAAAATTAGCTCGCTTTTTTAGTAGCTCGCTATTGCCCAGCTCTGGTGGGATGTTAGGTTGCATTTTAACCTAAGATATTTTAAAGAACTACCGTATATATTACAACACTATAGCTTTAGCCAGCTCACGTATCAGACTCCATTTTTCTTGCATTTGTGACATTCAACAAATTGTTAATATTTGCAGTGTTATTATTAGCGTGCAACACAATATGTCTTATGAGTTGGTTAATGCTATTTGCTGCAAATTGTTGTCTTTTCTTCATACAGACATAACAATTTTGAAGCATTAAAATCTACTGTCATGGTGGTATGTGCTGTTGCAACCTGCAGCGTGAGAAGTGGGCGAGACAAAAGTGTTTGTACTGTATGCAGGGCCGTGGGAACCGCCCCCCGCACCCCCCGGCCGGGGGGGGCCCCAGCCATGTCTAGGGGCCACGCCTCAGTTGCAATACTTTTACTGTTTTACTTTTTTAATTTTGAAAATTATAATTTATATTTCCATGATCAAATGCCACGGGCAGCTGGCTGGAACCGGGGGGG
>Ga0210059_1015859_pt1 | contig 10936 bp, 6 predicted proteins | sample Ectturendosymbi2_FD_188042 | JGI IMG/M metagenome (GOLD analysis project Ga0210059, IMG submission 188042) | Ecteinascidia turbinata endosymbiont from Florida, USA - Sample 2 (SPAdes) (version 2) | ecosystem: Host-associated > Tunicates > Ascidians > Unclassified | place: Key West, Florida... | reverse complement strand
GGGCGTCTTGATTAAAGGTAACTAGCAATCAAATAAATGTGTTTTAACTGGTTTTGCTATACAATGGCTCACAATTGAGGCACATCACAAATCTAAATTTGTGACAAGGAATTGACAATGCACTACTGCCATGGCAAGACATACAACGTCACTATTTAGTGCTCTTGACACAACTGCCTAGTCATAAGTATTGAAAATGGATTATGAAGAAGTTAATATCTCACTTTAAATGAAATAAGCTGAAGTTCGTGTCTTGTAAGGGTGTGTGTTTCCACTAGAAACAATTAAGCATGAGACCAAGAACAGCAAAAATTTTATCACAAGTATGACGCAGTAACAGTTATGCAACAGAAGAGAGGATGCACAAACAATGTCACTGCATTGCCATGCTTCTAACTGCTTCAAATTTGATCAAGAAGATAGGAAATAAATCTCAACCGATAAGTGTTTTTTGGGTCGATACTGATGTTTTTCATTTTTCCTTGCCAGTAACCAATGACAATACCGATATTTTTGCGTAACTCAAACTACAGCTGAAATACATTACAGTGCATTTTTTCTTCTGGCCACATAAACAAAAAAAATATTTACACAAGTTACAATTATGAAAAAGCAGCTTGTGATTGTAATAAGTTAACAAGCAGTGTATATTTTACCTCATAAGGCAACTCCTAGAGTTATTTTGCCACCAGCCAAACATGATTGGTTGAACTGGTCACATGACAAGTTTGGACAGCATGCTGTCTCAGTTGACTGCGACATCTGTAAAAGGCTCAGTCTGATAGACAACTAATATCATGGTTTCAGTGCTGGCAAGCTGTTAGCAGCTTCTTGTTTGCATTGTGTTAACTGTCGGCTAAACCCCAAACCTAAACCCTTGTCCCTTTACGTATTGTACTTGTAACATGATCACTCCAACCAACTGTGTTTGAATAAAGGTCAAATGTACTCTAATAGGATGGTTTCATCCGTCGGGCCTACTGAAGTCCATAGCAATTCCTAAGACTCACAGTAGTCTAACTCTAAATCAACAAATGCACAAAGCACAAACAGGCTAACTTTTGTTGCGTATAAATAGGCCTCCTCCCTGTGTAGACATCTGTACCTACGCTTAGATGTCATGAAAAAGTGAAACACAATGTGCGACCCATCAAATCCAACACTTCACTATGATGAAACTGTAGAACATCAAATTCAAGGCAAACCTGGGCCACTGCTTGCTGTGACAAAGGCACTTTTTTGACACACGCTGAACACAAGGCTGCCTAGCCTAGAGAGACTTTGATAAAACAGCCAACCAACACAAAAGCACGTAACCTAGTTTGTTCGCAGACAATCATCTGCTTACTACGCCAAAACCTGCGAGCTAATGTTACATCATAGAGCGTTGTGTCAGGACTATTGCACAGCGGTCTGATTATAATGCATAAAGGCTCTGTGCGCTAGGTACAGGACAGAGCATTTGCGTCAATCAGTAAGAGTCAGAGACGGAGTGCAGGTAGCAACTTGTGTTTCCAAACACTCCATGCAGAGCAACAGCGTAACATTTCCATGAGCAAATATTGCCGATACAATACATCGGCAACATCATCAAATCAGCCGATATATATCGGCATGCTGATACATTGGTCGAGCTCTATTAGGAAATACCATGATTATTCTATCAATCACCCTGTTCCATAGCGTATTCAAAGTTTTTTTAGGAAATATACAAATCTTTTAAAAAGCTTACTGAAATGAAACATAAAAAAAACTCCATGTACCTTGCGAACAGTTTTCCTGATGAAGAACATGACAAAGCTCCATGTTGCAGATAAGAAATTCCAGACTGCTTTTGGAAACATTGAATCACGGTATGCAGAAAAGCAGTTTTTTGTATGCTGGCTCATCTACACTCATCAAAGCTTTTTGGAAAACCAAGAAGGCAAGTAGCAGCTGATTGACAACTATCGATCAACACAGTGGAAGACAGACAGAGCAAGTTAACCACCAGCACAAAAAATCAACCCATACACAGCACACCTACAACTGCTTTGAGCAAATACATTCTAAATTGCATCAGTGCATGGCATTAGCATTACTATATTATCACCAACGTAACATATATACACCTCTATTTTAGCAGCTACTGTACACATTATAAAATTAACCTGTGTTCTCAACAGACAGCAGTGAAATCTACAGTGTTACAAAACTTCCTATAAAAACATACTAAACATCTGTTGGAAGCTCTGCTGCTTGCATGGTGAACTGAAAATGGGTAAATTCAGTTGTAAAGAATATAAATCAACTTAAATTAAGCTAAACCAGCATGTTAAAATGCAGTATAGCTGAAATTGAAGTTAATCTAAGTTTTGTTACATTAAGGTTGTTTTGAAAAACGTATAACCAGTCTGTACAACAGTTAAAGCAACTATCAAAACATTAAATTATAAGGTAAAGATTTGCTTGAAAATTTCTTAAACCAAACCAGAGATTTAATACTGTAAATCAGGGTAATAACACTTACAGCAACAGCATTCACTGTTAGCAATGTAGCTTACATTGATGGTATTGAAATGCGACCACTACCAAAAACTTTGACCTTTTATCATCAATATCAGCATCGTGGCAGTGATCAACCATGTTGCAAAAAAATCGTTATCTCAGAAAATCATGCAACAAACACTGCTTTCAAATAAAACAGCATGCACTGCTCATGAAATTAGGGTATGCAGGTAAAAACTGATCAAGTATCAAAGACTTTTACCAATGATGGGCAAATTGTCACTCACAATGCCAAAAGCAATGGTTCCTTAACAGCAGAAGAAATATATCTGGTAAAAAAACATGGTAAGTGACACACACTAGCCCTGAATTCAACGAGCAAGACACTTTCAATTAGTATTAGTTTACTGGCAGTAAGGGGATAATATTTACATTTCCAAGCTAAAGAGTGTGCCAGGACACCAAAAAAACAGAACGGTTATTGTGTCAGGTGCCCACAGAAAAGCTAACAATCAAACGCAATACAGTGAATGAAAGTGACATGTCAAGAGGGATAACAAGGAATGGAGTCAAAGAAAGGTGTTTGCTGGATGATCCACACAGTTGTGTGGGGAGTGGTGATTCACAACCAGTTTCACTCATTGGGATGCACCAGTTTGATGAAGATCTTGCAATAGAGGTAAATTAATTGTAAAATTATTTGTTTTTTGTCAGTCTTTTCCAGCAATAGCAAGAGGTCATGAAAAAATGCTTTCACTGAAATATTTAAATTTGTTTTTCTTATTTGTTACATCACAATGCCATTTTAACACCAAGAAGTGAAAAAGCATACAAATTGACACATTGATTTGGCAAAACTCAGTGATGGGGTTTAGCAAAATTTTCAAATGAAGTCGCAAACCTTTTGAATCTGAGTAAACTGCCACTTCCTTGAATCGACTTCAGTGACAGAATTGGTCGAGTCTGATGAGTCACACTTCATATTAAGGTCAATGGAATATCAGCTCAAGTCAAAGCAAAAAAGTCAAGACTTTCTAACCATTTTTTCAAGTTAGTGACTAATGCCAGATTTCCCATGATAAATTTCGTCGTGTCAAATCCTCTGGTTCAATGCATTTTGCTTAAAAAATATATATACACATTGATTTAAAACAGCTATGTCCAACCGAAATGCCTTAGCGAACCAAAAATTGTGACAATCTTCATGAGGGTCACAAATTGAATGATTTACTTTCATTTTAGTAAACCAAAGTTTAATTTCACTGAAAGCATTTGGATACTGCAATATTAATGACTGTATGGTTCTTTTAATCACTTCCAAACTGATGCCATAGGCATGTTTAGTGCTAATGGAACAGCAAGAGTAGTTAGAAATCAGTTTAGAGTGCAGAGGAACACACGAATAGATATCAGAAAACTAGAAATCAGTTTTGAACCGAGGTGTCAATGATCACGTGGAAATCTACCAGTGCATAGTACATGATAAACAGGCACTAAAGACCATTGCATTGAAAATGTTAAATTTAAGATCATCAAAATACAGACAGGTTGTTATTGTATTGTACATATACAATAATGAAAAACTTACTGGGTCGCACAAAACTTTTGATGAGGCCACGTGCGGGAAAAGTAATTATATCAAGTCTAAACAACCCGTGACTGGAGTCAAGCTAATGTTTCAAGTTATGTAACCAGTAGTGATGCTGCTGATGTTCAGATGCAAAACAGAAGTGAAAGCACCCAAGAATCAGTCATAAGTACAAACATACATCAAGCAGCACCCTTCAAATAATTTTCTTTCAGTTTGGGTGAACCAAAAATTTAACCTCCACATGAGACTGGAGATGCGAGCAGTGCCAGAAAGAATGCAAATTTCCTGGGAATCTAACTTTGATTTCCTATGAGCTATCATGGAGTTTTCTTAACTTGCTTTCCACTGTTGTAGAAGTTTTGCATATTAGCTACACCTTTAAAATTGCTCTTTCTAAACAAAGATTATTAACATATGAAACTTGATACATCAGCTGTTTTAAAGCCCTTTCCCACCTCCCTCATTTTCTATTTCAAGCTGCTTTTTTGCCAACACCGATGTCTGAAATGCCCTGCAACCTATTATGTTTAAACGCTGAAAATAGGCAAAGAGTGATCAAGACAACCAACTCCTCCATCACAGAACGCAATAGCAGGCAATGAAATACAGTACATGCCGTGGTAGTATTAACAAGTAAAGACTGACTTTGCTTTGGCGAAGAGTGCTTGCTGAGGATGTGCTGCTGCACTGATCCTCTTGCTGTTCGCATACTCCCCCAAACCCATCAAAGAGTGGAGTAGGAGATGTTGCCAGTGAGCAGTTGGTTGTAGATTGCTTTGGCATGTCCTGTACAGGTGCTGAAGAGTGATGATCCAAGTGAGATACCAAGGAAGATGGGGTGGCATCCTTCCCAAGATTGGATGGATGTGGTAAGCTGATCTTTCCATGAACTTTGTTCCCATGAGCTTTAGGTTAGAAGGGAACAAGTCAAGTGGAGTGAAGTTGGAGCAGCTCCAAGCCAACATGTCAGGGGTCTCATTGCAGGTGACTCCAGAGTGGCCTGGTACAAAGACCCATATCACCTTGGTGGTTGGGTGAGCGTCACGGAAGTCAAACCATTCTCCAGGAGGGTATCCTGACTGGATCTTGCAAAGAATGGCCACGGAGTCCATGGCAACAATTATCGTAGGTGGGGCTTTCATATCCTTGACTGCCTTCAAGGCATTCCTGACAGCTTCCAACTCCATCCTGGTGCTGCTCGTAAACACCTGGTGTGTTCCAGCTCCCTGTTGGATAAATTCACCATTGCTGAAAATGGCAAAACCCCACCGTGCTCTGTTGGTGGCAAGGTCAAAGGAGTCATCAGTGGCTACAAGGATGGATTCAGTTCCACTGCTGATGTCAGAAAGAAGTTGAGAGAAAGCATAATTGGCTGCTCCAGGAGGCCAGTGCCTGCAATCGTGATTGAAGTTGATGACAGTGGGCTCTTCATCATGCAGCTCTGGTGAGATCCACACTGGAGAGTGGGAGAGATAGTGAATGCCACTTAGTTAAAAAATAGCAGATAAGGCATGTGAAGTTCAAGGCTTCCTCCTCAGTCTGCGGAGAAGCTCAGCCATCCTATTACTCGGTCTGAGGTGAGGCAGAGCTGGTATGCAGATGACTTCGGCTAATTGCATACTGGTTAAACGCATAAACTGCTTTATCGCATAGGACTCCATAATTCCAAACCAAAGCCATTCACACGTGAAGAAAATAGTCCGGTTAATCGCATACCGGTTGTTTGCATAAATCGGTTATTCGCATAGAAATGTACCACTAGGGTGGGCCGAAAAAAATCTTGAAAAATGGGGGGTCTTAAATCCTGGCAAACTGCACAAAAACAGGTTTTAAAATGAATTTTGATGGTTGCTAGTGGCAACCACCGTGCAACCACATGACAAAGGTCACCAAAAGGTCAACATTCATAAAATTGGTGTAACCGCTGTAATTAATTGTCTCTTGTCCTTAACACTTTGAGAACCGGCGTACGATATATTCGTACTACGATTTCGGCCTAAAAACCAGCAGTTTTCGGTTGCCTTACGAACGCCCTAGCTCCTCCGCCGATTGCGCTACAAAGCTGTTCAAGGGCTCAAACAGATCAGATAGTCTTGTAGATTGCTCTTGAAAAAAAATTTTTTGGTTGGGGGGTGCAGATTTTTTGTGACTGACGTCATAAGTAAAGTAGTTTTGGGGTCATTTTGGCTCATGTTGCCTGGCCTAGGGCCCAAACGCTAGGCCAAAGTGTTTCGCTGAAATTTTCATTGGAAACTAGGCTCGAGTCTGAGTCTTTTGAGTCTTTGATCAACTTCTAGCGTTTCTGGTTCAAAAGTTATGATCTAAAATAAACAAATTAATTAAGTATCTAATTAGTCAAATAATTTTACTAACTTACATCATAACTTTTGAACCCAAAACCCCAGTAGGTCATCCAAAGTAAAATACTCGGATTGTAGCCTAGTTTCCAGTAAAAACTTCAGCGAAATATTACCACCTAACGGTTGGAGCCCAGGACCAAGGTGGCCTAAAAGTCCTCCACTTATGACATCACTCACAAAAAAATTTTTTTTCGAGTGCAGACTAAAGACTTGCCGCATCTTTTGAGACTTTTACCAGGTCTGTAGAGCACACCGGACTGGAGAAATTCCCGCGCAAAGCCAAGTGCATTTAGGCATTTTTTTTTAAATCCCCGAAACCAGCCGGACGCCAAAGAGTTAAACTGACCCATGCTGCATCAAACACTGCTTTTGATTTCGTGTTTATCGCATTCTAGGCTGACTACTGGTCTACTACTTTATCTGTGTATTGCATAAGAGCAAAATCTTATTAAAATGAAGATTTTGTGATTGATTTCCTCTACAATGGACTGCTTTTTTGTGTTTTGCAGGATGTGTGTATTATTTCTTAGAGAGTAACTGAAGTCTTGCATAGTGGGCATGTCTTTCACAGCAAAGAAAAATTACCCTCAGAAAAACTTGCAACCAAAAGTGACATAATTGAGCGTGTTCTGAATGAAGAAAATTTCCTACAGCAATCTGCAGCAGGAGTGGTGACAAAAGAATTAATCAATATTTGGATATTTTGCAATGTTTACCCAGTAAATGAAATAACAGTAAAACAAAACAATTTTGCGTTTATGAAAACTTTCAGTTCAATCAATCGTTATAGCAAAAAGAAGTGTGAAAAATCTTTTCTTCAAAAGGAAGCAGAATTTATGAGAGATATGGATGAGCTTTGACATTTTTTGCTCTGACGACCAGCAAAGACAGCTTGAAAAACAACACCTACTTCGAATGACATACTAAGATTTGGAATTCTGACCAAAAAGGACCAAGGTTGATGAAGTGTTTCAATATAGTTGAGACACTAACTACCTCTGATGTAAAGTTTGCTGAAAGAGCACTGGGCCAACAAAAGCTATTGGATTCATCACTCCTATCAGTAAACGTAGGTGCTGGTACAAGTATTTCTGCCCAAACATCAGACAATTAAGACTATGATGCTTCTCAATCTTAGTCAAAGTCTGAGTCGATGTCTTCAAAAGAGTTGTTTTCACAAGAACCAAATGAGCAAAACAGGATGGAGTGGCCAAATTTAGCTATGATGTCAGAACGTTATGAACTATCTGACAGGGCAAGTGCAGCTGTAGCAAATGTTGCACTGAAAGATGCTGGCTTAATTACAGATTTGGACAAAACCTATGTCATTGATAAAAACAAGTTGCGAAGAGAAAGAGAAAAATACAGAAACATAATTAGTGAAGAAGAACCAATATTTTACAAGTTCATTGATATGGGATCTACATTGATGGAAGAAAGGACGCTACCTTACTAACTGAACACGACGCACAATCTGGCAAATATTATCATGAAACTGAGCTCCAAGAACACATTGTTGTTGTTGGGGAACCTGGGGCTTGTTACTTAACGCATCATGTCTCTTCACAAGATGGTAGAGGAATTGCCATAGCAAATGGTATATGATGCTATTAAAGGTACCGAGTTCAGTTACACCCTAAAAGTTGTAGGAACAGATGGAACTGCATCAATGACAGGAAACAAAGCTGGATTCATTAGGTGCTTGGAAAAGAAACTAGGGAGACCATTGCAATGGGTAGTCTGCCTTTTGCACTGCAACAGTTACCTCTAAGGCATATGTTTTTTTAATTGGATGGAACAACTAAAAGTCCTGACAGTTTTTTGGGGCCTGTGGGAAAAAAAAACTGAATGGAAAAGTATCAACTTGGCCAGTGAAAAATTTTGAACCAATATTGCCTGATGATATTGTGGATGATCTTTGTTCAGATCAATATTATAGATACTGAATATGCCTAGCAGTCATGTCAGGATACTTAGACCCTGATTTGCAAAAGCTTCAGATCGGCTCTATTGCTCACTCAAGATGGCTGACTTTGGCCTGCTGCATTCTTCGTTTTTATACATCAACAAAACAGCCTTCAAAAAGTTTGGTGCAATTGACAAATTTTTGTTTGAAAATCTACTTTCTAACTTGGTTCAATATCAAAAAAGAAAATAAGATTACTGATGGGGCAAAAAATTTTTTCAAACTTATTGAAAGAGTGCATCAGTTTCCAACTGATAAAGTAAAGGAGATTTCAGTGAAAGTGCTACAGCGAAACGCATGTTTTGCACATTCAGAAAATGTAATTCTTGGAATGTTAGCTAAAGATGATGAGAACATTCATCAAAGAGCAGTGGATAACATTTTAGAATTGGGCAGTGAAGCATCAGCAACCACAGATATGGAATCATCTACCTTAGAAAGCAGCAGAAAAGATGTTATCCGACAATTTAAGGTTCCAAAGATCAATGTAGAAGCTACACACTTTTATGAGCTTACAAATCTTGACAGCATCAAGGATATTTCTCAACCACCTGCCGTGATAGATTTGGATGATACTTCGATTGTTCAAATGCTGACCAAACCTCTGGTCTTGCAGCACCCATGTCACAACCAAGCTGTGGAAAGACACGTTAAACTGGTAACTGAGGCTGCTTCGGTTGTGACCGGATAAGAAAAGCAAGATGGCATGATCCGCCAAAAGATTCAATCCAAGCTGCTGATGAACAAATCTGACTCAAAACAACAATTTGTTTGAAACCAACATTTTACATACAGGACCAGTAGTTATGGTAGCACAAACAAACACTGCAAAATGTGTTGTACGGTTTGACTGTGTGTGAAAGACAATTTTATATGTACTTTGATTTGCCTGCAATTATGCTGAACTTGACTAATATTGTAATCTCAATCTGTTAACTGCTAACTTATGCATGAGAGACTGAGAGAACCAAATTTATCCCAAATGCATATAAATCCTCCTCAGATAATGCAATTAGGTTTGACATGTTGAAAATGTGACTAAATACAAGCAATATAAAACAAATGTGCAAGAAAAGTTCTCGAGAAGCAGATATAATTTTGGTACTTCTGAGCATTTTGAGACCAAAATGAGCTTTGTAGCCTAAGTGTGTTAAAAGTTATGTCAATTCTATTAAATTTGACCTTTTTGTGACCTTTGTCACGTGGTTGCACGGCTGTTGTTACGGTCAACCATCCAAAATTGGTTTAAAATATGTTTTTAGCTGATTTGCCAGGATTTAAGAACCACCCCCTTTTTTTGAATTTAAAAAAAAAGTTTTTTTTTGGCCCACCCTATAATACACAACAACTGATTGCACTTTACAAAGATGACTCTGGTTTATAGTGTATTGGTTAAATGCATAAAATGCTTGATCGCATAAGATTCTGGAATCCCAAATCAAAGCCATTCACACGTGAAGAAAATAGTCCAGTTAATTGCATGAAACAAATATTTTCATAGAAATGTTGTTTTCATTTGTAGATTAGTATCACTTAACCATTTATTTCATGTAAACATAAGGTAAAGTATACTGCGCAGACGATAGCTGGATTGCCATCAATTCAACTGTCCTGTGGGGATTGCCAGAGAACAAAATTACCACCTTCTGCTGAGATGTTAATACCAACACTGCAGGTTCAACCTCAAGCAGCGAATTTGTACATACAACTGATTAGACTCCAGCTTTACTAACTAATTGGCCTTAATAGAAAGAAGTTCTAGTGTCAGTAAACCACCTTTTTGTGTTCTTCACTGCCTAATATCAAGGAAAAGGACATGACAGCTTGAGACATATATGTGTTAACAACTGCATTACACAGCAAAGCAAGCAGAAGAATCATGACCACAAGTGTGGGAAACATTCCACAACTGACACAGACAAATATTATGTCACACACACAGTGTGCAGGTTAAAAATACCATGCAATGCACGGCCCCGCAACAACTTCATATGTTTTCTTTTAAACTGATGATTGTTTGTCTGTTAAACACTGCAGGATTTCAGAATTCCACAGGTCTAGAAATCTCTGTGTTTGGCGTCAAGCTACCAGATTACAACAGTGTCAGGTAGCAACTTAGCAAGCATGTGGACAGAAATACAGCAAGGTAAACATGCGGATATTTTTCTGATACATATACTCATATGTTCCAGTGAAATGCATAAAAACGTCTGACAAATTGGTTATGTGATTAACTGTGTTTATCTGAAAAAAATAGAGCTTAGGCCTGGCAAAGGACGTTTGATAAAAACCACAATTGTGCAGAGGTGTGGAACGCCAGTCAGTGATCACACGACCTGTTAATTAGCTCATTACATCACTACACAGTACTATCAGCTTGTTGAGTGTTTCTTTCTTTCTCTTAATCAGGAGCACAAAGAGTGCCACTGCAAAATTTATTGCAACTGCAGAACTTATGCTTATTGAAACCATTTGTTTTGCCAACTTTGCAATTTTTCATGTTTATTTAATCCAAATTTAGTTTGAATCTAA
>Ga0210059_1015858_pt1 | contig 10937 bp, 6 predicted proteins | sample Ectturendosymbi2_FD_188042 | JGI IMG/M metagenome (GOLD analysis project Ga0210059, IMG submission 188042) | Ecteinascidia turbinata endosymbiont from Florida, USA - Sample 2 (SPAdes) (version 2) | ecosystem: Host-associated > Tunicates > Ascidians > Unclassified | place: Key West, Florida... | reverse complement strand
TCACTAGTTTAACGCAATGAGCGTAAATATGTTTTCTTTCGTGAAGGTAATTAGTTTTAGGAACAAACGAATAGGACTTTCTTGTTAATTTTAATAAATTAAAAGAGCCAAAACAGAACTAACCATCATAATTGTGATTATAAAATTTTGTTTGGTGTTCCCCAAAATTTTTTTATTGCATAAAGTGGTCCGTGATGCAAAAAAGGTTGAAAAACACTGGTCTACAGGACCGAAGTTCAAATTACGCGAATACCGCGTGCGCATCGGAAACCAAAATAAGACAAGCGGATGGAATACCTTAATTTTTTAAACCTCGGAGTACTAACTTGTTAGTGAGTGTCGGCCAGACCACAGGCCAAAGAATCAACTGCTTCCATGTCAACAACGCAATTTCAATGAGTGAGTACAGAGCGCCTACTTATTATTTCCAATTGGCGATGGTATCTTTTACAGCGTATTGTGTATTCTTCACATATTTCACCTTTCCGATTAAGGGATTGAGAGCCCCCTAAATGTTGGGGGCCCCTGGCTGTAGCCCAGTCAGCCCCATCCCTTAAACCGCCACTGCCTTCAATCCCTAATCGTCTCAACGCCTCGTGTTTGAACCGAGCGAAAATTTAGAAACAGCTGTAACCCTCATATTTGTTGCGCAAGTGGTGGCTATTGTCCTATAGATGGCTGTTTTCCGCGTGGCAGTTGTCCTGTGGCAAATCTCCGGGTGGCACTTGTCCTAATACCCAAGGAAACATTGTCTTTGTATCAGAATTTGCTTTTTCCGACAAGACAATGAAGCAAAATACTGTATGTGCCAACCTTCCTAACTGAAACCTGTTATCTAGGCAAACTTTTTACTCTCGACCACACAACACTTTTTCAATTGTTTGCAAATAAAGAATTCTTCCCACATAAATTTATCGCCGTGTTTGCTGTCTGTAGCTGAAATAAAAGGCCGTTAAAACCTTGCTATCAAGAATTCATGACAAAGAGCTCTCGCGTTTGCTTTCTTCAAATCTATTCTGAAATCCTGTCTCTTTCGTTGCTGGCCGCGACCTTGTCTTGCCCTGGACTGAAAGGGCGGGTTGGGGTTAGCCCCCCCGCCTTGAGCTTGATATTTTACAAAAACTTTATTACTTGCACAAAGAGGATTCATTGTGTTCCTATAGTTTTTGCTAGTCAATTTGCCGACTCAATGGAAATGCCACGGAATGAATTTGCATGGACATTTCAAGGAACATTGTAAATGGGCCAAAATAATTAGGTTATGGTGGGAATCTGGGTTATCGTCTGCATCAAGGAACCATCTCACCACTTTTTGCAGGCCTTTCGTCCACAGCGCATGTTGAAGATTGTGTTCTGCGATAGTTCACCTTATCCGAAACTATTGTCTAAATTTTGTCTGCTATGACTGATCAGCGCATGCGCTGACCGCATTGGCTACATTCCCAATTTCTGCAGCATGATAGAACTGTTGCACGAGCTCAAAGACAGCAGTTGTTAACATAGAGGCATTCAGGCATTTGACATTTCTCAGCAGAGAAAAAAGATAACTAAAAGTTTGGTGGACTTCTACATAAAAAAATCGAAAGTATTCTTGCGTACTTTATGCTCATTCTCAATTCCTGTGTAGTTTAGCAAGATTCGATCTTGCAAACCAGGGCCTGCTCCAGCCAGTTCAGCCGCACACATTCTATGCTCTGTTGCTCGTATTCGACAAGACATTAGCGCAGCCTGATTTTGCAGTTGTAAATTGCTCTGACGCAATGATGAGTGTGTTTCCTCCCCTGTTTCAATGCGCAGACTGATAGTTTTGCAGTTATGAACTGCTGTGTCGTAGCGTTGAGTTTATTTTCCTCCTATATCCTAACTTGGAGTGAAGATAGTTTATATTCAGTGCAACAACACATAGAACAAGGAGAGTGCGTGTAGACGAATATGCATATTGTGTTAACACATTTCGCCAAAACGTTGGTTTGGAAACATGAATATGACGTCAAATTGTGACGTCACACACAGCACACACAAAATACAGATGACCATCACATGCCACTGAATGAACCCCCTCATGAAAATTTTCTGCGCCTACGCCACTGCTTGACTGAATGGTATTACATCGACATGGCAGCACCGAGAAAATGTCGAGTTAAGCATTACACTGAATTAAACCCATGCGTGAACATTGGTAAATGTTTGTTGAAATAAATCGCCATTTTTGTTGGTATAAAGATTATGTGTTAAATTGAAATATATTGCACATTAGGGGTCACAAAGTCCAGGATTGGGTGGGCGCAAACCACCTAGCACCGGCCCTGCTTCCATCACAATAAGTTACTTACATGTTTTGTTTCACCAAACACCCCTGAGAACATGCTCTCACTCATTGATTGATAGAATCATGTGGATATGATGACATATCCCTCGGTGCACTCTTTCAAATAGTTAAAATCCTTACTAGCGCCTCTTTCAAAAGTAAAGTTTTGAAGTGCAGTGGAAAATTTCAGTGCCACACAGTGGCTAAAAATCAGTGACACTGGGCGGCAGTTTTGCCGCACAGTTTACACTTATTTTAGGCCATGTGCTGTTGTACATTATCTTACTCAGTTTGGTTTTGTTGTGTTCACGAAAATTGATCATATTACACTCATGAAATTATATGAGAATTTAATTCAAAGAAAGGCGCCAATGTATTTTGTGTGGTTACTAAAACATTGGTACAAGGAACAAATGATGCAAATAAAATGGGGCGAGTATTTTTCTGAACAGTTTCATGTGACTAATGGTGCTAAACACGGGGGAGTATTGAGTCCATGCTTGTTTTCTGTATGTTTAGATGATTTCTTCACTGAACTAAACAACGTCGAAGCAGGGTGTTATATTGGTGAAGTCTTATTAAATCATTTGATGTTTGCTGATGATATTTGTGTGTTTTGCCCAAATGTACGAGGTTTGCAAAGTATACTTGATGTGTGTCAGGCTTATGCAGAATTGCATGGAATTATTTTCAACTGCAACAAAACTTAGTATGACGTTTAAGCCTAAGAGTGCAGAAACACAGTCGCCCCATTACTGACACTGGTGGTTAAAACGTAAAATCTGTTAACCACTACAAATACTAGGAGTTACACTAGACACTGAGCTCTCAGATGGCAAAGACATTCAGAGACAACTGCGATACCAATATTGTGAAGCAAACAAGTGGCGAACTTCTTTTTCCCGATGTTCAAATGCAGTTAAAAATTTACTTTTTTGTTCCTTTTGTACGCCCATGCATGTATCACAATTGTGGTGCAATTTCTGGATGGCACGCATGCAAAGATTGCGTGAGGCTTACAATTTTGAATGCATAACTCTATACAACCTGCCCTATAGACGAGTGGTAGTGGCCATCAGGTTCAATGTAGCATTCCTACATTTGAAGCATTGCTAAGAAAAAACAAGGACGTGTTTCTCGAAAGATGCAGAGCATATAACAACGTATAGTTACGTGCTTTGATGCAGTCAGATTGTTCATATTCGTCCTTATTCTTTAAACACCACAACCGCATTTTACGTTATGACTGAGTGCTCGGACATTGCAGTGTTCAGAGCCGTATCAGCCGCACTCCATAGCCCCTATTGGGGGGGGGGCACGCTGTCGCATGGGTCCAAAATTTAGTCCCGTCATTACTTAGTCCTCCAAAAAAAACTTCGACCCCCCAAATTCATATATGAAGCATTAGAAATCAGTGAAGTTGTGGGGCCCTTTGAAAGAAAAGTGCTCATATATTACAACTACTTTGGGCTCCTTTGAAAGCAAGGTAGCCTACTTGAAAGCAAGGTAGCCTACTACTTATACATTACAGTTTCTGTTGGGCCCCCCTTAAAGTCAGTCTAGCTCGGTCAATCCTGAGAAGAAAGCAAAGCCTAATAGAGTTTGTTCATGAGCGGCTGACGTTGACACCGTTCGAACAGCCTCTAAACCAGTGGTTCTCAAACGGGAGCAATTTGGCTCACTAAGGGAGGAATTTTTAATTCCTGGGAGGAAATTCGTCCCAGGGAGGAATTGGGGAGGAAAATCTGTGCATGAAAAAAACGTAAGCTTTTATTATTAGTTTATTCAACACATAACAACAACTGCATGGCGAGGTTGGCTTAGATGGTAATGTATACAAAACGCAAGCACACACTGCTTCATCATCATCGTTTGCGCCAGTTCTTTCAGTCTAATGCTTGGCCGCACTAAATCTTGGGGTAGGTGAGGAGCAGCCATTCGATTGGTGTTGAGCAGCCAATCGATTGTTTCATCATCCCAAACCAACAGGCCGTGCAATCCATGGAGAGGTCAATGGATTGGACATTGGAAGAAAACATGGTCAACAGTTTGATCTTCTGCGCCACACTCACAAGTCGCAGAAGCGGCCATACTCCATTTGTGCGACTGCAAACTGGAGTGGAAACTTCCGACACCTGTGCGGAAGCGGTTAATCCGCCTAGAGCGCCGTACTTCTGTTATTGTCGTCAGATGAAATGAGTAGTTGTGGGCAGAGAGAAATGGGTGTCTCGATTTCAGGTGCCGTGCATTCTCACTCAATGGACAGGTGAGCGCTGAGTGGAGCAGATGTCCAGGTTCCATGGCACGGCGTGCTAAAGACAGCGTGGGTCCTTTGCGACGAAGCTCAGCAGGTTGGATACCTGCGAGGATAGGAAGATTGTTCGCTGGTGCAGTACGCTTGCATCCAGTCTCAGTTGTCAAGGCGTCGTTAATGACAAGCTCAATGAGGCGGGTGTGAGTACTGCGTCACCTCACAGAAGCGCAGTACTCTGCAGTTGAATGGACTAGCTAAGGTGACTGTTCGCAATGCTGTTACTCCAGCACCCCAGTCCGAGCCAGCAAGTCGCCTCAAGAGTGCAATGAGTGATGTCAACTTTTCGCGAAGTGACTCAAGGTGTCGGCGGTACGTGAGTGTCCTGTCCCGTGTTACTCCAAGGTATATGGTTTCGGAGCAGAAGAGCAGGGTTTCATTGTTGGGTTGACTTTCCCCTCATGTTTAGCTTCCTTGTTAAGATGGAAGAGGGCCAACACTGCTTTTGTAGTAGGCCTACTGAGCTCTGATTACGAAGTTTGGAGATATTCACTTACAATTGCATTGCATATGTCTTTACTTAGCACGCCTTCCACTGTTTATCAGTCTCCATCACCACGCATGATTGGTAGGTCGTTGAGGTGTGCATTTGGAGACGGTGGTTGGCAAGTCAGAGGTGTAGATGTTGAAGAGAAGGGGTGCGAGGACGAATCCCTGTGGGACGCCAAGCTTGAGGCGTCGGAACCTACTCCGTCTGCCGTTAGCAGTGGCAAGGGTGAAGCTACGATTACCAACCAGCCCCATGATCAAGCGGACCATGCGTCTTCCAGGTAGCAATCACAGTAACTTGCAGTACAAGCTGCTTTAACTGCAGTAACTGATGTTATAAAAGTGTTTGTTTGGTTCATAATCATCAATTGCTTCTTCACAGTAGGTAGTGTGAAAATTTTGTAATTATCTTTTGTTATCTTTGTTGGGGAGGAATCGACAGTGTTTGAGTTGTAAGGGAGGAATGTGAAAAAAAACTTTTAGAACCACTGCTCTCAATCTTGTTCATGCTATAAAAGCATTGAGGCCTGATACACTCACGCACTGCTGCATCCGAATGGTAACCAGTTTAAATGTAACAAACGAAACAACTCCGTTCATTCCATTTGGGTCTAAGCGTCAGGACGCCACAAAAACCAGAGTGTGTTCAGAGCAGTTGTTGATGCTTGTTGGGTCTTCAGAAAAACTAATTTATTATGTGATGTACTTCAACCGTTTGTCTTTGAAAGCCCTGGTAAGTTCCATACAAAACATAATTCTTTCAAAAACATTAACTTGCGTTTATTTACAACTTCAGTTCTTTGAACTGTTTCAATTTTCGCTGAAATATTAAATATGCAAAATATGTAAAAACCTTGGATAAAATTTGATTAAAGACGGATTGAAAGTTTAGACGGGTTTCGCATTGATGCATGTTGCATGTGCAGAGGCGTGCAGAGGTCTGGTGATCCTCGGGGCGACTGCTTGATTGTATGCCCCCCTACCAAATTCTAGTATTGAGCAGTGGTATATGGTAGTCATAGTTGCTGGGATGGATACACTCTGTTTATGACTTCACAATATTACGTCATAGTCACGCTTGTAAACCAACGTTTTGGCGTCGTTTGTTGACACAACATGCATATTATTCAACACGCACTCTCCTTTCTCGTTGTAGAATGTGGCACTCCATTGGACATCAATTACCAGCGCTTCAAGTTGGGAGAATGGAGAAAAACACAGCACTCAAGCCTAGGAGAGAGTAGTTCATAACTACAAAAATTATCCACAACGCGTTAAAACAGGGGAATATAACACACTCAGAGTTACGTCAGCGCAGGTTCATTGAGGATGATCGATGACGATGACGTCACTAGTATTTCTACGGATCATTTATATTTATGACGTAATCTTGTGATGTCACATAGGTTAACTCAACTGTAACAAAACATTTTGATGCAAGATGATATTTTACAACATATAGCGATTTTGTGAAAGTGTTGCAAAACCGATCACGAGAAGCAGTGCATCTTCGGCTTTTTTAAAGTTGCATGAAAAAAATTTTGAAAAAAATTTCTGGGCGACCCAATGTTTTCATTATCTCCTCTGAACGCCAGTTCTCGCTCAGCAATAAATTATATTACAGAAAACAAATGTTGCAGGCAGATGATGATGTTGTATTTTATCCGCAGACACGAGGTCCTTAGTACAAATACTTGTCTTGTTTGTGTTGTGCAACATCAAGGTTTGAAAATAGCTTTTCATCGCAATATCGAAGAGTGTCTGTTTCATTTCTTGAGCAATATTCCCGCATTTGTTCTGGTATGTTGGCTGACCAGAGACCGATATCGTTCCCTCCAGTGATAGCATCAGCCATTTCATCTATCGTGTTTATGGATGATACTTCTCTTGACATTCCTGTGCTACTGGTGCTGCACCGCTTGTTAACTAGGCCTATTCTCACCGGTTTACGTAGACCTAGTACTGTATGTCACAGCATCAGGGCCGGCCCTAGTTGGTGCGGGGCCCAATGCAAGATCTAGGCGCGGGGCCTTTCTGGGCGGTGGTTTTATGACGTCATCGTGCTATGACCTTTTTGATGAAGATATTTTAGCAAAATAACTACTGCATATGCATGTAAAAAAGACGTCAAATTATTGGAGTTGATCTGTATGTAGGCTACATGATAACACAGGGGTTTCCAGCATGGGGTACATTTGCCTATCTGAAGGGGTACATTTCAGGTTAGGAATACAAGAGAAAAATATAATTATATATAATTTTTTCCAAATATTTTAAAAGATAGACGTTCTATTAAAAATTCGGTGGATTTACGTTATTTCAATCAGCCTTTTTTCCGCAACAAATTTTAGGGTTACATGCTCATCTGTCGAAATGTTGAAGGAGTACATGGGCAGAGAAATGTTGGGAACCCCTGTGACAACACAAAAGTTTCTTTTATGGAGAGTGGGCATAGCTCATGTTTCCTCCAGTTGCGGTCATGTTTATGAATAATAGCATGCTGCTGTGGTGGACATCAGACGGTGTACCGCTACCACTCGTAATCAAGCCGAAAGTTGTAAAGGAAGCTCTGCAATGGAGCGGATAACGCAAGTGCAAAGTTACGTCAATCGAACCGAACTGACAAGCGAATTGAATTTACAATGCAATTACTTCGCTCTTGTTGAACGACACTTTAGTTCGAAGAACAACTGACTCAGAGAAAACTTTCAACATGAACTGATTGCATATCTCGCTTTCGGTAATCACAATCTCAGACATGTTCTTGCATAAAGATAACGTCTGGGCGCATTGTCAACTTTCCACTTTATGACACAATACAAGAAAAAAGCAGACTTCACAAGAGAGCAACGCATTCATTCGCCCTAAGTTCCCCAATAGCCAAGTTTATAGAACAGGGGTTGCCAACCTTTCTCTAACCATGTAACCGTTACTGAATTTTTATAGAAATTTTAGAATTTGAAACTATAATGGTAGACTCCGTTTTTATGTCTCAAAGTTAATTTGTTGCAAATGTACAATAAGTATACCTTTCACGTAGGCAAATGTACCTCAGGCGAACATGTATACCACTTTGGTAACTTCTGTTACAGAAATCACTCATTAAGTTTCATTATGCATGGACTTGGAATGCAAGCTGTTTTTATGAATTGGAAATGTAAAGTACAAAGATATTTCAACTACCACGTCACAGTTGTAGAAATACTTATCAAACGCAATATATGCTGTAATGATCATGGTTGATTGATGAAATAGAAGAATATAGTTGCCCAACATATTGATAAACAGGAACGAGTGTGCTGGATGACATTCACAAGTTTTGCGACAAACTTTCCAAAAACAAAAGAATCTTTCGAGAACTGAACAACGTTGTGTTAGCAGAACTGCCATCAAAGTTAATGCGACAGACACTGGTCTTGACCTATTCATTGCGAGTTGAATCACTACACACCTTGTTTGCAGTAACTTTTGGTCTACTTCAGTCCCAGTTGGCACAGGTAACATCAAATTCTATCCGCAAAAAGTGGGACGTGGTGGAGCGCAGTGCGAAGATATAACGCTCTGCATGAGAGTGGAGCACTTTTGATAACGCTCGATAATAAAGAGAGGAACTTCATCGTTCATTCTAACGAGATAATTATTTGCTAACAATAAGATTTATAAGCCTTTTTACAAGTCTCATGCGCAAGGAGCATCTGGCGAAAATAAACCACCTGACAAACCACCTTGGCGCGGGACCCCCTGAGACACGGTGCCCAATGCAGCGGCATCGGTTGCATTGGCTTAAGGCCGGCCCTGCACAGCATGTTTCCTCGATTTTCTAACCGGTTCGGCAGAAATGTCTCCGCAGGATTCACTGTTACTATAGAATAGTGAATTTCAACATACAAACTGGTCCATTTATCAAGATATGCATGTAATCTTGTATCCTTCGTGACTTGACGGCAATTTTTTCTCTCTCAATATTGCCTATTTTGCTATTTTACTTGGATAAGCTCTACGCTTGTTAAGGTATCGATCCCCCCTTTCTTCTGTTCATGTTTATTTATTAATAGTTTTAACAATAGGACTGCCATATTTTCATCAGCAAAAAGGAATTTTGCGACTGTCACTCACTTGACTGTATCATCTACGCTTAAGTCAAATAACAAACTTAAAGTTTTAAGCATTGAAATAAGATGTCTAGCGTGGACGATGTTTCAGTCAAAATATACAAAAAAAATCCTTATGTACTTGTCCTATTTAGCCAATGAATATTGTGTAGTTTCCTTCGATTTCTGAACAATGTAGAACCACCTAACAATATGATGAAACTGCTGGCATGAAAGGTGTTTTAAATTGTAGCCTACATCAGCTTTAAAGACTAGAAATTGGATTAACCAGGACGAATTGTCTTTCTTTTGGGTATGTGGCAACATCAAGGAAACAATACGTTCCACATTAGTGTAATGAGCCCTACCACTGCAGTAAAACTGTGTAATATTTAACAATTCGCTGAAGTATTCAATGGCATTGCAAATTGCAAAATGTTTTGCCCATCTTTCACGTTTCATCATTTTACAATAAATTGCATTTATTTGATATTCTTTTTGCACGAACTTAAACAAGTTTTGGTATTGTTCAAACAATATTAGAAACTTTTCTCTCAGAGAGATACTACTGTACTCATGTGGTTCAGTATTTTCCTATTTTTTGGTACACGAAAAGCGGAAGTGCTAAATAGCCTTATAATAAATACTACGGCCAAAGCAAACGATACAACTGACATCTTGCAAACGTTTCGATAACAACTGTTATCATCTTCAGTGCATAGCATTCCTATTTTTTGTTTGCAACATAAACATCTTAGTCAAATCATTAAATTCAGAAAATACACTGGTCCATTTATCCACATATGCAACACACGATTTGTATAATACGGATACATCTGACATGAATAAATCACAGTCACGAACTCAACGATCCCTGCCTTATCTGAGTTTGCTTAGTGCTGATTTACCTTGGCTTGAAATGTACACCTGATTCTCTGCAACCCGTGCTGCCACACGAGGTGGATACATTTGGCAACTGGCTTCGACAGTCAAAGGCAAAAGATCTCTAAAACACCTAGGCCCAAAAATCTGAGACTCCATTGATCCTTCTTCATATGATATTTCACCACCTGCCTTCAAAAGGCAGTTAAAAGACTAACTGGTTAATGAATATAGTGATTGATTATATCCTATGCGATATTATGAAACTACGCTAAGGTTAGGGCTGTACACCTGGGATTTTCTGATCTCTGCCTGTTTGTAAGGTACCATTGATATTAGCTAAACAGGTATATACTGTGAGTGCAAAATTAGTATTAGATTCTAGTGTGTTTTTGCGTGTATGAATTGACTGCTTATTGCTGTTTCGTTTTCCGTTGTATTTGTTGCCGTTTTCTCTTTTTCTGCTGCAGCGGTCTCTTTCTTTTGCAGGGAAAATGCGCCAAGAAGGTTGTTCTACATCACATGCAACAGGCCGGCGCCTTGGAGTTTCTTCACCATCATGAAATGCTTCTGCACAACTTGTGAAGCTTTGTACAACACAGTACGCATGGCTCCTCAAGTGGCTGGCTTTTGCAGAAGTTGGAGAATTGACTTCCTCTTGGCACAAAAATATGAATTGCTACAGAGCAACAGTCGTCTGCTTGGATGCGAAAGGGTTATGGAAACCCAGGCAGAGTTTCATTTTAGCTGGGTTTACACTTTCTCTGCCACGCTCAGCTCCTTGCGGAACTGAGCAAACAACGATAGATACCGGTTGCGACCCAGCACTCCCGCGCAACTGTGTTGATCATCCAGC
>Ga0210059_1015857_pt1 | contig 10937 bp, 7 predicted proteins | sample Ectturendosymbi2_FD_188042 | JGI IMG/M metagenome (GOLD analysis project Ga0210059, IMG submission 188042) | Ecteinascidia turbinata endosymbiont from Florida, USA - Sample 2 (SPAdes) (version 2) | ecosystem: Host-associated > Tunicates > Ascidians > Unclassified | place: Key West, Florida... | reverse complement strand
CGATCAAAGGCTCAAAAGACTCGAACTCGAGCCTAGTTTCCAATGAAAACTTCAGCAAAACACTTTCGCCTAGTAGTTGGGCCCTAGGCCAGGCAACATGAGCCAAAATGACCCTAAAACTACTTCACTTATGACGTCAGTCACAAAAAATCCGCACCCCTCAACCTGAATTTTTTTTCAAGTTAATCTACTAGGCTGGCCGATCCGGTTGAGCCCTTGAACAGCTCTCTAGCGCAATCGACGGAGGAGCTAGGGCGTTGGTAAGGCAACCGAAAACTGCTGGTTTTAGGCTGAAATCAAAGTACGAATATATCGTACCCCGGTTCTCAAAGTGTTAGTAAACATGTTGGTAGACTCATTACAATCCACTGACAACGAATATATGCACGAAAGCCGTCGATGGTGAGTATTTATGAAGTTACGCGCAATGAAAATGTCACCTTATATAAGGTAGGCTAACCCCACTAACCATGCAAAGCCACAACATGGTGGTGGCAATGCTTGTGAGAACTGCTGAGTCATTCCATTGCTCAGGTTGTAATTCTAAACATTAATCCTAAAACGTTAATCGTAAAGCCAAAAAATCCTAACCTTAAAACCCTTAACGTACAACCCTAACATACTGCTAAACCTAAAACCCTAACCATACAACCGTAATGCTAAAAACGGTAAACCTAAAACTTAAGTTAAAACCTTGTGCCCGCAGATGCAGTGACTCAGCAGTTCTCATGCAGCATTGCCATGTTGCCACCATGGTATCTGAAGTGGTCAAGGTAGGGTACCTTATGCAAGGTGGAATTTTGATTGTGCATAACTTCGTTAATACACATGAGCGATGGCTTTCATGCATATATTTGTTGTCAGTGCATCATAGTGAGTCCACCAAATGTTCATTGGCGTTATTTTCTGTTCAACTATTACTAAAGTCTGACCCACTCACATATTTAGATAAGATTACTCAGGCAGAGAATAGGTGGAAAAGATCCCCAAAGAAAAACCACAATTATTCTCAAAGGTAAAGAATCAAATTCAAACTAAGAGAGTGGAGAGTTAGCTTTTCAATTCAATATATGTTATATCAAGTTATATTTGTGAACTTCTTGCCCTTTTGTATTGAGGAATTTTTTCAACACATGAGGTCAGGGTTTTATGTAAGTTCTGTAGCGACTCAATAGTCAGCCAGCTTGGAAAGTGCGAAGTATGCACATATTGCAGGATGTTGTTTATGCATAAATCTTCTTTGCTGATTGTAAAACATACCCACCAATAAGTCCCTTGTGGCCTAGCCAAAGGTTTTGTGTAGCCCAGTAAGCTTTTCATTATGGTATAGATACAATGCAAGGACAACCTGTCTTTATTTTGATAATCTTTAATTCGACATTTTTGATGCAATGGTCTTTAATGCCTGTTTGTCGGGTACTATGCATTGGTAGACTTCCACATGTCTACTGACACTTCAGTGCAGAACTGATTTCTAGTTTTCTGATTTCATCCATGTGTTCCTCTGCCCTAAACTGATTTCGAACTGACTTCCCCTTGTTGTTCCATTAGCACTAAAATTGCATGTGGCATAACAGTTTGGGAGTGATTAAAAGTACCATACAGTCATTATTGTTGCAGTTAGCATTCAAATGCTCTCAGTAGCTTTAAATTAAATTAAATTTGGTTTGCTAAAATGAAAAGAGCCATTTAATGTGTGCCCTTATGAAAATGGTGACAAACTTTGACCGAGTAAGGTATTTCGGTTGGACATGGCTCTGATTGACGTACCTTTGTTTACTGACAAAATGTGATTACAAGAAGTCCTTTTTTAGCACTCAGCTGTTCTTGTTAATGTGTGCTATTTCACCCGCCATCCTGCCTTCTTGATGATAAATAGTTTGGGATATTAGTAAGGATGCATGCATTCCTAAATATAGGCATTCAAACGAAAACCTTTGTGTGCATGCATGATTTCCCACTGGAAGCGTCTTTTGCAACCAATCACCACCAGATTTTAACAGTTTGATATGGTACCCCTAGTATTGCACTTTAATTAAAACTGTTTGCTTTTTTCAACCTTAGTAGCAAAATTATATAAAGCAGCTATTCTTAACTTGCATGAATTTTTATTTTTGCATTGAAATTTTCACAGTTAGCCCACGTGTCATTGCATAGGGTTAAACTTATTTTATAGCAATTGTAGGCTATGCAGCTTTGATGCTGTATTTTTTGTTGTGTGTGTGGTGCTTGTGCTCCTGCTGCGAACTATCAGTGTTTGTTCGATTTATTGCATGTACTTACGGCATATAACCAGAAGAAAAGTAATGCTGGTATTCAACACTAATTGCCTAATAGTGCATATGCAATTGGAACTTCATACAGAGCATCATCACACAATAAGTTATAGAACTGCAGCATACCATCACATAATGGTTTTTGTTTTGTGTAGTTTTCCAATTTGCTTGGAACTGTGTATAAAAAAGGAAATGTGGCCTTCCTAAATGATGGAAATACTGTAGTTAGTCCTGTTGGAAACCGAGCTTCAATTTTTGACCTAAAAAAGTAAGTGATCTTGAGTATTCCAATTTATCTTTGATGTAAATTAATTTTATATAACTATAAATGTATCTTAAATTAATCATATCAGCTGCAAAGTTTGTACAGCTGCAAACTTAAAAACTGCTCTGGTTCATTCTTAACTGGTCTGGTGGGATAATTTCAGTAGAAAATGAGTTGGTTCTGATGTGTGAATTGATCATTAACAAATAAACTCTTTTAGCAATGATTCAGCTAATATTGGCTATAGTTTGTATATTTTAGTCAGTATGTCTGCAGCTCTCAGTGTAGAAGTCGAATACAATGTTTCAGCGCGTATTTTGTCACCTGTCATTGGCTATGTTTTTAAGTAGGGTTTATGTCTTAGAATTCCTGTTAAACTTTCTGGTTTTGCATAACTTCTCATATAACTGCATATGCACTGCTTACCATTGGAAGGAGCCATTTCCAAAAAATTACAAAAAAACAGTGCAGTGACATACAAACGGCATTTTATTTTAACTTGTTAAAAATTGTGTAGTTTTTGAATTCCATTCATTTGTGAATTGGAAAATTAGTAAAAGAAAGTAACAATAAAAATGGTCTTCAATGCTTATGCTATTGCATACCAATTGGTGTATTTGCGTGCCTATTTCAGGAACAAATCAGAGACACTTCAGGTTACTACAAAGTACAATATTACATGCTTCACAATTTCACCAGATGGATGTGTAGCAATCCTTGTTGATGAAGGTATGGCGCATACTTAAGTTCAGTTACATTCGCTTTTGTGCTCCTTTCGGAGTGTCACGTGGGGCGCCCATCTCCGCTTGCTTGCGCCGCGTAGCTGCTTTAGCAGTGGATGAATGCTGCACTGCTTGCGAGTCAATGGCAGCACCGCGCGTGAACCGTTCCTTGCATCCACCAGGAGTCTGGACAGGCAGCAAGTACCTTTTTGTCATGTCTTCGGTATGACCCGACCAGTTACCGAAACCAGTCAACTTGGTAACGCGTGTTTAACCAACAGTACCACTCGGACGGTGGCGTATACTTGGAGAAATACGGTGCTGGAGAGCTGTTGCCATTTTATGTTTTGTTTTATAGAGGGTGAAGCAAGTGTAGTGAGTCTCATCAGCAAAACGGTAATTCACCGGCACCACTTCAGAAAGCCTGTACATTGTGTGAGGTATGTTACATTGAGTCACTTGGTGTATATCAATAATTTCAGAATTAAATTAATCAACACTGCTACAATCTTTTAAGGTTTAGCAATGATGGAAAAAAGTTCGCCGTCGCCAAAGACAACATACTGTTGGTCTACTACGCTCCAGGAAAGGCTCAGCAACTAAACCCTTTCACTTTATATAGAACTTTTTATGGAGCATACAGTGACATAAATTGCATCGACTGGACTTCTGACAGCAGGTAATGTCATTTCGGTTGAGTTTAAAACTTACGTTTGTTAAGCTTGATTCATTCAAAAACAGTAAGTTAACTCTTTGCATTTCAAGAGCTCTTGCAGTTGGTGGAAAAGACATGAATACACGGATTTATGCGGCAGTGAAATTGGAAAATTTTGTGGTTTATTCTCTTGGCGGTCATAAGGATGAGATCGTCGGTAAATTTACAATCAGCGTTTCTATTTTTGTTGCGAAATATATACTTATTGACGTTTGTTTTTCGCAAATAGGTTGCTTCTTCGAAAAAGATTCCCTTGATGTTTACTGCATAAGCAGAGATGGAACACTCAATGTTTGGGAGTGTGACACTGATCTACGGGATCTTGTACCAGTTGCTGAAGAAGAGTAAGAAGAGTGTGTTGCGCTGGAGACTTTTTGCTTCTTGCTTGTTGTATCATTTCTATAAAGTAGTGTGGAAATGTTGGTTTGACCCATGGTCACCTGTAACATGATCTCATCTTTTATAAAGCGTTGTTGAACGTCAACTGAAGATTAAACCTTCTATTCACCATTTAATTAATTATTGAATCAAGCAAGCTTTGGCACTGTTTAAACCTTTTTAATCGGTCGTGATGGTACTACCCCCAAAGTAAGAAAATGCTGTAAAATATCGTGATTGATTGCAGTGTAAAAATTCAGGTGACTTCTAAATCCGTTTCTAACAGAATAATATACTTCAAAGCACGAACTTTTCCTCAGTTGTGGTATTAAATTGATTTTCAGAGTAATTCCATACCTTGAAACCTTGGAAAACGAAGCCGACGATGACTCAGTTACAGCACGACCATCATCAGCAGAACATACGGAGGCTGAAAGCAGAAGATCAAATTTACTGTATCGCAGATTAGGAAAGTAAGTGGCTCAATTTTTTTGCTGTTTTGGTTACAAATTATTTGAGAAGTTTTTTTTGAGTTATCGCTTTTGAAAAAAAAAGTTTTCCGTGTCTATTACATCCTGATTTATGTCACTAAAATTATGCCAGCGTGCGCTTTTCGATCCACCCATCATTTTGAATCGCGTGTCATCAGGTACTTCTTCAACAAGGAGGGTGACTTTAACAGCGTTACATGCACAGCGTTTCATCAACAAGCGCACATCTTGGTCACGGGCTTTGCGTCCGGTTCTTTTCACCTTCACGAAATGCCCGAATTCAACCTCATTCATTCACTGAGGTATGTTTTGCTTTTTGTCTGAATGCCGAGGTCGAAATGGTCAAATCTTGCATCTGATATTAACGGTGCGCAGTTTTTTTTCGTTGGACAGCAGAACACACGGAAATTTTCGTCAGATGATGTTGTTAATTGCAATCCCAGGAATTTATGGATTTTTAGGTATTTTCCGTACATCTCAGAGTATTAACTGCGAAATTTGCAATAAAACTAGCACAACAATTTTGCCAATGCGGTAACGCTAAAATCCTAAACTTTGCTCGCAGTATATCCGAGCACAACATCACGGCTGCGGCTTTCAACAGCACGGGGGACTGGATAGCCCTGGCCTCGTCGCAGTTGGGCCAGTTGCTCGTATGGGAGTGGCAGAGCGAGTCATACGTAATGAAACAGCAAGGCCATTACAATGGCATGACATGCTTGGACTACTCACCGGATGGTCGCCATATTGTGACTGGAGGTGAAGATGGCAAGGTGGGGATGATGTTTGAAGGTGCATTGGGCTTGAGCATCGCGTTTATGTTCGTGAGCTGTAGGTGTCACTTCGAATGCCGCGAATTTTCGTCATTTGTTTTTTCAGGTGGAAGCTGGTTTGGTTTTCTCTCTTGTAACTATAAAATGAATGTTACCGATTAGAATAAGTGTCAGGTTGATCAAAGAATTAAAGTAAATCTGATCACAACCGCATTAGATCGCTTTCATGGACTTTAGTCTGATTGTTTGAACGGTGTGTTCCAACTAAAGTAATGAATGATAACAATTACTAGTACCATGTGAACAAACAGTTGGAATGTTTTTCTCTTTGGTCACTGATACTAATCTGTAGCTTAGCTCCATTGTTTTTAAGAAATTAATTTCAAACGAGCGACTTGAACGCGAACCTTGTCGTTTGTATCTGGTTTGTTTTGCTTAGAATATCTTTTCATTGTAATAACCTGGTGATGCATTTTTAGGTAAAAGTGTGGGACACCAGCACCGGATTTTGCTTCGTGACGTTTTCCGAGCACAGTGCTGGCATCACCGGGGTCCAGTTTACATCATCCGGCAACGTCATCATGTCGTCATCATTGGATGGAACCGTCAGAGCATTCGATTTGCACAGGTAGCTTTCTACAGTTTGATCAATTCTGTTGCTAGCTGATCACTCCCAATTGCATACGTTGCCCGCCCTTGTTTCACAACCTCCCCTTCGCTGCTTCCAGGTACCGGAACTTTCGCACTTTTACGTCACCGCGTCCTACGCAGTTTTCTTGCCTGTCCGCAGACCCGGCTGGCGAGCTGGTGGCGGCCGGGTCGCTTGACAACTTTGAACTGTACGTGTGGTCTGTGAGAACAGGACGACTGCTTGATATTCTCGCGGGTCAGTTGTGCAGAGTATAACAATCTTTTGGGTTTTGTCCAAATTTATGTAGTTTCGTTGTATGTTCTGTTTTTGAATTTGTCTCGTAGCACCGCTTTTTTCGAATCTGCCTGTTTCATCAACATGTAGGCACGACAAGCGAAATGTCAATCTTACAGCATTCGAAACAAATTGAACAGGTATCGCAAGCTTAGTTCGTAAAACTTTTTCTGAGGTTTTCATTGTGTGACGCAGACTTTAGGCTACTAAACAATATTTTGTGAGTTACACCCGTTTGTTACAAAGGAACAGGAAAGACTTGGGTAGCGACATTTTAGGTTGTCTTGGAAACAGTGATCCTTCGCAAAACGATCAGTTTTGTTGCATGAATATTAATAAACTAGTTTTGGACACTCGTATTTGGAGGTGGATGTTTCAGTCGCAGAAAGTTTCGGCGTATTTTTAATAGCAGTGCTGTTGATTTTCGAGAAAGGTTGAAATCAAGAGTTATTAGACCTTTTGGTACATCTAGATTATCTCTGTCAATCACTTGCGTAGAATGCAAGGCTGAACACCAACTAAGTTGTGTTTCAAAGGCTGGCAGTTTCGTTCCAAACATTAACCACGTAAACACGCTGGATTGCTTTTTATCAGAAAGGGTAAAACGTACCAGTGTCATCAAATGTGGACGGTAGTGTTCAGGCGCTCGCTTCATGTTGCTCCGGTCTCAGATCTGTGCTGTGCATTGGCAGGTCATGAAGCTCCTGTGGCGAGCATTGCTTTTTCATCGAACGACAGCCTGCTAGCGAGTGGCTCCTGGGACCACACCGTGATTTTGTGGAAAATCGGTGACGAAAAGGGAGCGAGAGAGACTTTTGACCTTGGACACGACGGTATGTTCGAGTGTCTTTGCCCTTTGTGTGTAAAGACCCAGCTGGTTGATGTAAAGGGTGTAACTTCTAGTTGAACCCTTCAGCTGTTTTTCCGCAAATCGAAAGAAAGCAAGGTCGTGTGCAGCGCACATTCCTGTTTCAGTTCTGTGGTTTATCCAGAAAACTAACGTCGCATTCAAGCGAAGTTCTGTTCTGTAATTAGCAGTTTGTGCGTCTAACTACGGCTGCAAAATGCTTTCCATTGAATCATGCGAATTTCTTGTGTGCATGAATCCTTATCCAATAACACGCGGGCATTTTTGAATAGTTGTTTTTGTTCCCACTCCATGCTCCCAGTATATTTGTATGTTTGTGTAAGCAAATTTTCAACAATTTTCCAGCCCTGCATAGTCTGACAATCTCCTGCTAGACTGCCACTGTAAAGCACTGAAAGAAATCATACCGCAAATGTATGAGAATCTAGCATTCCAGCGGATAACTGCTTGAGTCAGTCGTGTTATGTCCCAGCCGTCAGCGTAGCAGGTTTATCCAACACAGGTTCCAACTTCCATGGAAGCGCTGGGCCGAAACAGGTCTTCCAAGCACTTTGTATGCTTGTCTATTTTATTTAATTGGTGAAAGCTTACACCTAACATGCCCGTCGACGCTATAACACCCATGAAAACAAAGAAGGATTTGCGGTTTCGTGTGTATTAGTGCTACCAGAAAAACAAACTGATACGAAGAATTATAAAAACTCCATGTCAAGTGGTGACAGTTCGACAACGTGACAACGTTTTATCGTCGGAATGCTGAGCGTGCCTGTCGAAAAACTCACACGTAGATGAGTTGTGTGTCGACGAACCGACGGTGAACATTATTTAAAGTTCTTTCGTGCGGCTACCGTTGAGCAGCAGTGTTGCCACTGCTGTTTTTTCCATTAGATCTGGGGTTTGTCTGTTTTGTCCGGAGCTCTGGTGTTTTTATTGAAAATCTGTTTTTTTACTCTGGTCAACTTTTAGAAATGTATGTTGTATAACTATTTTCCAATCAAGACTACAGCAGTTTCACAGGCGTAATGTGCAAAGTCAGTAGCCAGTACAGTTGAGTAGAGCTAGGCTCAAACAAATCGTTTGAAATCTAATGTTTCACAGATTAAGCTCTAGCTAGGCATAGGTCAGCACTCTAATGTATTGCTGATGTGTCAAAAGCTGCTTGTGCATGATTTTAGAATTCTTTTTTGGTTTTGAAGATGCTATGGTTGAGAATCTGTTCATTGTTTTACAGCTTGTACAGGCACATTGTGATAGGTATGAATGTAAAGTTTTGAATGTTAAATTAGTAGTCAAATAATTCAATAAATACGGTGAAATGAGAAACAAAGGTAAAAGAAAACATCAAACGTTTTGTAGAAAAGATCTAACTAACTTTTTACGTTGCCGTGTGCATTTGATATGCTGCTAGCCTACTTGGAAACAGGGACGGATTTAGGCAGCGCGGGGCCCTAGGCCATCTTAGTTTTTGGGGCCCCGCGCAGGTGTGACCTATTTGACCTTTTGTATGAAAAACGTGAAAGTGTGCCCCTCGTATGTGTAATGCCCCCTCAAAAATCTGTCTTTTGCTGTGCCGGGTTCTATGATTACCTTAGATCAGCGTGGTTCAAACACTGGCATGCGGCCCGCAGACAGTTATTGTGCGGTCCGCGAACGCTTTCTCTATGCCGTATATTACACACAAGTCATGAATACATTGTATTACCCACACAGCCTTTGCAAGTCACACATCACTGAAGTGCAGGTCACTACGTAGGGTGTAGCGAAATATTTTTACAATTTATGACATTACAATAGCTAACCTCTAGGCTAAGCTAACGCTACAGTACTCTGTGACCACAAAGCATGCATTTATTTTTTATCTTTGTTGCAAGCATAGATTCTGTAATTAATTTTCGAGTTAGATTAGAAGATGTGTATTGTGGAAGTAATGAAACAATATTTTTCAGGTATAGCATTTGAACAATCAATGAGTGTCAAAGAGAAGTGTCAGAGGAAAGCAGAAAGTTCAATTCTTAATGGGAGGTTTTTTCTTCACCAATAACAAGCAAACCGCAGTGTCTTGTGAGGTTGCAAGTAATATCCGTTCCTAAAGACTTTTTATTTACGAGAAAACATACGGGACATACCACGGAAATTCTAGGAAAGCAATTTTGAAATAATTGAAGGGTAACCAGGCCCACAACCAGGGGGAGAAAACGAGCAATTGCCCCCGCTTAAGAGACTTTCACTGAAGATGTGCTCCCCATGTTCGTAATATGCAGAAGTGCTTTCTCAATTATGAAGCGAATCAAAACTTGCGTTAGGCGTGCAGCAAAATTAGGTCTATTAGCACAGCAAACGAGTCTTTTAATTGCAATGGAGTTCTTCTCTTTGCGGCCCGCAAATTTTTCCTCAAACCGTAATGTAGCCCTTCATGCTCGCAGTCTTGGACCACCTGCCTTAGATCAAGGGTCTCCAAACTACATCCCGCGAGCCAAATCCGGCCCGCGAAGCCATTTCATCTGGTTCGCGAAGAGATTTTGTCAATTATAAAATATAATGCATTTACGAAGAATTTCTTGATTTGGCAAATGTAACACATCCGAAAAAATCACATTACGTAAGATGCCCGGCCCTCGGACTGTTTGGAGACCCCTGATATAGAACTTCATCTCTGTTTGCGGGAAATCTAGTTAAAAACAACCAAACATAGATATCAATACTGACAATATTGCTTTTTATTGGAGTTTTGCAGTGTCTGGAGGTCTTGTGTTGTTGCGAGCTTTTTGTCAGTGAAAAGTTGTACTTAAGTACCGTTTTTTCTTGTTCATTTTTTTTATGTAACCGCTTTCATACAGGCGGCTTACATCTTTATTCACTCCCAGATGCACAATATCGTCGTGTTGTTGCTGTATTGATAAGAGCCTAGAGTAGACATTTGCATTTCCGCTCGTTCAAGGTAAATTACTAAATTGCGAAGTCATGCCTCTGCGCAGTTCCGCAAATTTTCAGTTAATATTGAGTCGTCATAAGTAAGAGTTGCGCGGGGCCACCAAAAGCGCGGGGCCCTAGGCCATGGCCTGTTTGGCCTATGCGTAAATCGGTCACTGCTTGTAAATTGTCAGTATGTTTAAAAATGGACTTAAACTCGTTAAAAATTTGATAATGCATATTAACTTATTTTTTATGTGCAAGTAACGGTGGCGTACGTTTCGAGTTTGATTTCGACTTTTTTTTAACATTTTGCATGTCTGGGTTTTTTTTATTATTTCCTGGAGTTTTTCTTCATAACAGAGTGGCAACACTGCTGAGCAGTCACGCGTAGATGAGTTGAGTGTCGGCGAGCCGAGGGCGAACATTAGTTAAGCTCTTTCGTGCGGCGACCGCTGAGCAGTCTTGTTCACTTCGCAGTGTTGGCAGTTGCATTCCGACCCGACGGTAAAGAACTGGCAGTGTCGACGCTGAACGCGGAAATTTCTTTCTGGGACGTCGGCAGCGCCGCGCAGACTGGCTCAGTGGAATGCAGGTATGAAGTTGGAGATGAC
>Ga0210059_1015856_pt1 | contig 10937 bp, 5 predicted proteins | sample Ectturendosymbi2_FD_188042 | JGI IMG/M metagenome (GOLD analysis project Ga0210059, IMG submission 188042) | Ecteinascidia turbinata endosymbiont from Florida, USA - Sample 2 (SPAdes) (version 2) | ecosystem: Host-associated > Tunicates > Ascidians > Unclassified | place: Key West, Florida... | reverse complement strand
ATGCCTTCACCAGTGTAATTACAAGTTATGAGAAATACCAATCTCACCAAAACCATTGAAGCGCATAGCATTTTGGCGAAAATACATCTTGGCGCGCAAGAGCCAATTATGTAAGGGTTTGATACGCACGTTCGCGCGTTTCCAGGATCTCCAAAATAAGGTGGGGTCTACGATTCCAAAATTCTGAAATTTTATTTAATTTTAGACAGGGAAGTATTTTTGGTCACATGCCGTTTTACGTCTCATGTCTTTGGTCCCAGGTCACATGATCATGATATCCCGACTTTGCATCCAACAACATTTCACCCACGTCGCCAACTCTGCCTGCATTTGCAAAGTCGAGGGCGTACATTACATGTTACTGGTTATGTTACGATCTCTCCACAATCCCGTGAAATGGTCCTACTACTTTTCGTTTGCGGTCATCTCTAGTAGCAACCAAACAACATACAAAGTCCATCAAAAACCTGTTTAGACTGTCAGGAAAGTCTTTAAACGTGTACTAGTTTAATTCGTTCAACAGTCAGTGAAGGATAACTTATTTGTGTTAAAAGTTATTTCCTATGAATAATGCCTATACGGATAGCAAAGCATTATTTTGGCCCCTAAAAATACCTATTGTATGCTCAAAAGTTGTCTTGCTCGGAAACGCTGTTTACAAAATGTCATTACAGCTCAGCATGTGGTGTGTGAAACACGGGGTGTGCTTTGGCTCCTTTAGAATTGATTTGCTATGACATATATGTACTTTCTGGCTTAAAATCTTTAATTCCAACTGTAACAAATAAAACAAAAATTCATGTGCAGCAACAACAGCGTGGACGAAGCAAAAACTGGTGAAAGAAAATCGCAAATCCATGACGGATGCTACGTGATACTTTGTTATACAGAGTATCCACAGCGTTCCAAACGCTATTATATTCTGACTGACTTGCTTAACAAATGGGTCGTATTCTTCTCTTTGATTAATTCCATGATGATTGCCCCCTTGATCAAATTCTCCTTTCTTTTGTTGCTAATCTTCGTTTGTCGTTTTGTTAGAGGTGGTATTTTTTCTTCTGCATTATTCTAATTCTTTGTTGTTACTTATGTTTTTTATAACCTTATCAACAAGGTTATTTACGTTTCAGTAGTATGAGCAGACCGTGTCTATATTTCACTCAAACGTAAGTCCAGCAAACTTAAAGAACAGCTGGACATGGGGAAAGTACTGCATCCTGGCCGGTAGATACAGATTCAAGTGGTAGGACGCGTCATCGCAACAATTTCATTGGAAAATAACATTCGAGAATTTCATGTTTTTCATGTTAACTCTTATGCAGAGTCTTCAAGCACTTTGTGACCCATGAAATCTATCCGAATGTCGAAGATACACTTAATTAAAAATTCCAAGTTTTGGAAAAAGCTTTTGACTAACCTCAAAATGAATGAATTGCGGGAGAACAGCTCTGTCGTCTACGGCTTGAAGCTGAGCCCTACAACGACGGCTTGCTACTTACCTCCAAGCAAGCAAAACATGACAGCCTAGACAGACGGTGTGGTGGATACAAGCGTCACAGTCTGGCGCTTTTCCCAGCGTGTGGTGCGAGAATACATGCGCAACAGCCATACGGTCAGCCGGAAAAACGGGAAAAAAGGGGGCCCGGTGTATTATTGCGTTTATTGCGATGTAGCACTGTGTTTAGGTTCTTGTTTGAATAAGTGCCAAGGGCAGTGGTTTCATGGAAAAAAAATTTGCAAATAAAATTTTTGTTTGGTCTGTTCCTCCTGATTTCTAAAGCTTGAAGTTAAATTTATTTTGGGCGACCACCACCAACAGGGAGAAAAAGCAAAAACTAACTTCTGCTTTCACGGTAATACACGATAAAGATGCTCCCAAGGTTTCCTGAATATTTGAAAGAGTGCTATCTTAAGTACAAACAACAGAGATAGATTGTTTTCGTAGAGTTCACGGTGTGACCATTCGCGACAAAGCTCACAGTTTTGTAGTTGGTAAATCATTGAATATATCGATCCACTTCTCTGAATAGAGTAACTTTCAGCTTTGGCGCTAAAACCACGTTGTCAAAATGTCCTAGGAAAGATTGGCATTGCAGGATCTGTTGGTTTCGCCCGCTAGATATGGCCCAGATGTCGACTATGGATTTTGCTTCATCAAATTTTATTAGTTTCGTCAAATTAAACTGTATCGGTTGTAACATCAACGAAATTGCTGCGAAGCGTGCTTAGCATTGCTCTTACGCAACGTCTCCACCTAACTGCTAATCAGACCTCGAATTGATTGCAGGACCGGCTTTTTGCCTCGTTTCGTGTTGGTTGACTGTTACCCCTGATATTTTCGTTAATAACGTTTCATTGGCTTGTTGAAACAAGTGAAGTGTATTAACTCATTCGTTGTATTTTGTGTGATGTGGACCTGCATTAAATAAGCCACAGGAAACTGCATTGCTTGATGTCTTTTGGCAGCGAAAGCGAAAATACATCTAGCTGCAAATGTCATCTTACCTCGAAGACACCACAGAAAGATTAAACAAGTTTGGACGTTGTTTATGCCATTTGAAGTGAAAATCTCGTCAAAATTTTTCCTGTGCTTTTTTTACAGATTGAAGTTTATCAAGTAATGTTGCAGTACCACCAGATGAAGCATAGCCTGGATCGTGTGATACAGCCAAAGCACTGGCATAAACACTGCATCGAGATTGTATGAGAACTCAAGGTAATAAAAGCTCTGGGTTTGCTGTAAGCTTTCGAGGAATCAGTCGACTGGACTCTGCTTTCATCTTTTTTCGATGATTAAAGCTTGCAAGTATCTTTATTGAAGTACCTACACTCCACAAGACCTAGAAACAAGATATCAATCAGTTGGTTAAAACAATTGCTGATTGAATTCCTTGTTTATCACCTTTGAGAGTAGTTACTTGAACTCAAATTATCGCGGTGAGTTTGCTACGTGTAGCATAGGAAGCTCATCACAGGCAAAAATAATCAATTTATGTGCACGTCTTCGATGTTTCACTTTAACGTATATGTTATCTGCTCCCAGTAATGAGGGTTCCGAATATCTTTTGCTGTTGACCGGTTTTGAAATTAAGACACACATGTTACTCACTGTGAATAACACCAGAACATGTTGTGCCTCTCCAAATATCCTGTACAATGACAATAAAATTTTAAGGGTTGTGCTTCGCCGAAAAACATAAAGTGCCATCATCACGAAATATGTTTCTTCAAGGTGTGAAGTTTATAAAGAGACGAAAATTAATTTTAGCGGCATATATTTTGTAATGTCGGATGTAATTCTTCCTCAATTAGAATTTTTTAGTAATCACAGCATTGCATCAAAGATAAGGAAAGCGAACAAAATGAACAAACAACAAACTTTCATCGGTTCTACCCTAGATTTAGAAGAATTAAACTAAGTTTCCAGGGAGGCATATATTTTTATGCTTTGTATGCTCAGTTGAATACTCGCGTTTTCGTTCCAACAACAACAAATATCGTGTTCGTGTTATTTTTTGTTAAAACTGAACGTCATTGTGCATTGACAGAGGCATACATATAATTTCACAAAAGCCATTGTAAGCAATCGTGTACAGCCAATAACCTTGATATGCGAGCGAAGGTTTATTGGAAATTGACCAACAACGTTTCTTCTCGTATCATTGACAATGTCATACGCTGACATTTCATTTATTTAATTCTCGATCAAAAAGAATCTGCAGACTTATTATAAACATTTACTCGTATATAACTTCGATTGGTGATTTTTTTGGTTCACGAGATTAACTTGCCAAGTATGCCATCAACTGTCGGAACAAATAAACCGGTCCTGACTGGTGTTGAATGACTATGCATTGCTCTCAACAACGCCAATCTAATTTTGATTTACATCCATAAAATTTTAATTGTCAGACAGGATAGAGTTAACTGTTTCGTGAAACATTTTGCACTACACATAATTTGCATGTTTTTGTTAATCGATATACATTTTCTTATAAGTTCCTTTTCCCCTTAGTGATGGTTTTCACAATTCTCCATTTCTCTCCCACCTTTTAGCCAGTGGCGTGAGTAACTAACAGTGGACAGGGGCGAACCGCCCCCAGGCAAGCGAAATGTAAAAACTGGGCACCTACTAGCTTATATTTGCTATTGACATGCTTTTTAGTGTTTTTCGGTGAAATCGGGTCTTAGTATAGACATCCATATTGGGATTCATCATTTCTCAACGTTTGTCTGATTTTTGGCTAGTAAGCCTCTTACGGTTGCCAGTGGGATCCATTCAGCTAAGTTTTGCCCACCATGGATCAGACCTCTACTTAGGCCATTGCGTGTAGCGTGCCTGTATAATGACGAGTAACCCAACAATTGGCAGTGCAATTGTGTCAGTGATGATTCCTCATCACAGAACTTAGTGATTGTCAATGTTTGGTCTGATTCATTATTTCCTACGTGTAATGACAAACGCAAATGGCTTGCTTAGACTAAGCATTTTTTGTTTTTTAAAACTAAACCCTGTCGTATCGACAATGAATCTCTGCCCATTTCGTACATAAGTGAAGAAAAACGTACTGACAGTCGTTGTTGCCTGATCTGAACAAAACGTATAAGAACTTTTGCCGACACCACAGAAAACCATCAGTTAACTAAGAAATAACATGGCATGAAATAAAGTTCAGTTAAAAACAATGTGCATGTCGTTTGCATTATTGTTGACAACAATGATTTGTGAAGACCCAGATGTGAAGTCTGTCTCCCTCAAACAGAAGTTGCTAGTGAAGAATATTTGTGCTCTGAATGTCGACGTCATGAGCTTGTGAGCAGGCGAAGTGTAAAATGAACTCACTTCCTCTGTGAAATTCGTGCACAGCATGTCGCTGCTCGGTGACTCACAAGGAAACATAGATCAATTCAGTCAACAAGGAAGCAACCGATGCACTGATTGGTAACTTTTTTACAAATTTCATCGCTAATAAAAATGAAGACACCAGAAAAGCCATAACATTTAATATGATCACCTGAAAACTTCTCTCGTCAAAGTATTGCGACGTTTATCAAATGGAATTGAAGGTGCGTTCGTTTCGTAATAAATGTGTTTTCTTTGAAAATTGAGAAGTCTGATGCAGTTCTGCCCTGACAGCAAACCACTATTGTTGTCACTCTGGTCTGTGCAGGCCGAAAATTGACTTTGAAACAAACTAACAATGTCTTCCTATCAACATTTTTGCTTTGAGCATTTCAATATTTTGTTTTTGCCCAACTTTTGTCGAGGCTAAAATTAAGCGTGAACTGCGACAAACACAAACTTTCTATGCCTCTTGTCTTACGTCACAAACTTTGCGCTGTACATTACAATTATTTGTTATTTTAACAATGCATTCGTAGAAAGAGAATTGAATGACCTGATAGAATCCTCTGTTTATGACAAAGTTTACAGGAATTTCATATCGCTGTTGGCAATTCTGAGCAGTTGGAAAATGAAACATCAACTGTAAATTGGAATAGGAAACGCTGAAGACCAAGATAGCTATATTTCCAAATAAATTTTGCGAATTCTTGAATTTCATCTTTTTGAAAACGGCGTGCTTGTTAGGGAGACGTTTTCCGGCAATTCTACTAAATCTTGTTTTTTTATAATTAAAAGTTTGGAAGTTCGTCCATCACTTAACCTATTTAGGTAAGCTGTTTTTTATGCGCAGCTCTTGGCTGCTCGCACCAAAAAATGTTTGCGCTGAACATTGCCAATTTGCGTGTGAAGCCGGCAAGGTGCTGAAGTAATTACGTGTCGTTAGAAGTGATCTAAGCTCCCTGGTATTTGGTTTGCTGGTACAGATTGTTGTTAAAATCTTTCATTCCACTTTGCCCTCATAATAACAGATAGCGCAAATGCCTTTGACACTTGCATCCAGCAGCTTATCATATTACCCACACTTTAGTTGACGACGATGAACTCGGCTGTTTCCAACTGGTTGAGGTACTTGCTGGGGAATTTCGAAGGTATTTCAGTGCGTCACGTCATGCTGTTCGATCCGCATGCATGTTTCGCAGGGACAAATCTTTGCAGGTCACGGACGGCTGTGTTAAACAATCGCCCTCTCGAGGAAAACACAAATCACAAACTCATCCATTGCACACGTACTGGCTCCTGTGGCTTTTACCTAATGCTGAGACTTTACGGCGTAAAATGGCTCGGACAAGCAACCAAAGTGAAAGACAGGTTCCGAGCAATAGACGTTGTGCACTAGATTCAGTCATGCACCGTGAAGGTCTTGCCGCCGCAATCTGCGCTGCACGGACATAACCCAGCGTGACGCACCAGCTTGTTGATGGCAGAACCCTTTGGTCGAGGATAATCTGAGCTTGTGTTGACTAAAGGTCTTCGGCTGGGTAAATTCCGATCCAAAACGCTTTGTGTTGCCAAGTATTTATATGATTAATTTGTAGTTTCAAACCTTTCCCAGAACTTGATGCAGTCTCTAAATCTTACTGGGAAGCTCTTCAGAGGCTGATAAGCTGGCTCAGAGAAAAAGTATCACATCTCAAAACAAGAATGTGCAGATCAACGCCTAGCGTAAAATACCTTTGAAGCTAAAACGTAATCCGTCTTGAATTATGAGGTATCAGTTTAGGCAAAAGGCCAGTATAGTCTGTTACAATTGGCTTATCTATATTTAGCTGCATTAAATGCTACCAGCTGGTGGCCTGTTGCTTTGTGCTTGTTATTAAGGTAATCTTGTTATCTCCCCTTATTCAGGTATCTACGGTTTTGGTGCAGTCTTTTGCAAAGTAGATACATCTTCACACAGAAATATGCTAAGACAATCTAAAAGAATGTGTTGATAGATACAGGGACTTTTTTCTAGTTTTCTGTCAGAGGAACAGCAGTGCAACGTTATTCTTAACTATGCTTCCAATTTTTTCAGTTTTTGAGTCGGGAAAACACTTTGCACTGATATGTTTGACTACAAATCAACTGCTTGAAAACAGGAATTATGGATGGAGTATCCGAAGCAAATGTTTTGTGGAAAACAGCTGCAGAATGTCGGCTGAAATGAGTAATCAATAATTAATTTCGTGTTTTATGCTTCATATGGCATTCAATCTTGCAGACGTTTCAGTTACGCCATCATTTCCGTTCACATCAACTCTCAGAGGAAATTCGTTTAAAAGCATCCCGAAGGAGTGCATGGACGCAAAAAAGGGAATGAAAGAATCTTGAACGTATCATTTTCTGCAAGTCATAAATTCTTAGGCTTCTTTTTCCATATTTTACGTCACCAGGTTCTCTTTCGTCACGAAAAATTATTCCTTTTTTCCGTCCAAAATAATTCAACCACTATGAAACTCGCCCAAGAAATAGGTATTTTGTGTCTTTTTTTGCAGATGAAAACTGGTAACATTACGGCGCCGAAATGTGCTCTTCGGGTAAACCTTTGACTTCAAAATTTGTGAGCATAAATGCTGTTTAGATACAGAAATGTTAGAAAAGGAAAGTTAAGTTGTGATTTTGCTTTGAAGTTTTATTCGTTTCGAAATATTCAGTGGCTGAAGGACTCAGGCGTTTGGTGGAGGTGTAACCAAAAAAGGGGATACCAAGAAAGCTCCCATCTTTCTTAAAATGCTGTAGATCATCTGGTAATATTTTAGGTTAAATTATTGATTTTTCGTTTGGTTTTCCACAAAAGTGGTCAAGTTTTCTCAGACTGGCATGAATAATTCATATTTTGCCTTTATGAATTAAAAGAAGCGTATTGCGCTATAATGCATTCAACTTCGCTAATAAAGGTAGAATTTCAAGCATGTATTACCGTTTCATAATGTTAGACCAGTGGTTCCCAACCGGGGTGCCGCGGTACCCTGGGGTGCCATTTACAGTGGCCAGGGGTGCCGCGGGCTAACACGTTTTTTTACCATTACATTAAAATACATTTTCAAACTGTCATCAAACCTCAAAGCAAATTGCTATGGGTGCCGTAAATTATTATTCTTTTCTGTAGGGTGCCGCAAGCCTAAAAAGGTTGGGAAACACTGTGTTAGACTGCTGATGTGAAGAATAAACAACGAAGCCCTATACGGTATCCAAGGTTGCAAAAGAAGTTATGACTCTGTTCAGCAGAAGCAAGAAACCGCGGCTGCATGTAGTCTACAAACTTGCATTATACACATAGCGCTAGTATTTTTGGTCGTGATGTGTCTGTCTGAAACATTTTCTCGCTTTTTCAGTCATTTCATTATCGCAGACCACCTTCATGTAACGGTCTGGCTTCTTTGCTTCCAAGTTTTTATTTGTGAAACCAGATCTATACTTTCAGAACATTGCTCTAGTACAGAGGTTCCCAACCTTTCTCTGACCATGCACCCCTCCACAGATGAGCATGTACCCCTAAATTTCTTATGAGAAAAATGCTGAGTAAAGTAACACAAATCCACTGAATTTTCAATGAAACTGCTACATTTTTCAAATATGAATGTACATTCCGTTTTATATGTTGCAAAGTTAATTAGTTGTCTTAAAGGTATATGTATAAATATTTGGATATAAATAATATATAAATATATTTCCTTTGTATTGGTGATCTCAAATGTACCCTTTCAGATAGGCAAATGTACCCCTGCAGGTACATGTAGCAGGGATAGGGTAAAGTACAACCTGTCTGATAGTATTTGTTTTTCACCTTGTCTGCTCTTTTTCGAAGGCTGCACAAGACTTTACTTCTTTAAAACACCAGTCACTGTTACTGTTTTGTGAATCTCAATTATTGACTTAGGCAGCTTGTATTCGCCCTTGTTCCAGGAACTTCTTGATGCGTTCGAACAACAACGCATCAAGCCCCTGTTTCTTACATGTCTCTGGTATTATGAAACATGCTGGAATTTCATATTTATTCAAATATTTTTATTCGCCCTCAAATATGCAATGCGAAATCTAAACGTAAAAAAGCACGGACAAATACGTTAAACATGCCAGTGTTGTTCTATGAATTTTGTTCGGTGGCGGTGTGTAATTATAACAAAAAATGCAGAAATATTCTAACGTTCGAAACCTTGGAAAGGTTTGTCATAACTCATGTATAGCACGAACCGAACGAACCAAAAAATGCAGCTGTCTTCAGTCATTTTGATGAACTGTCCAGTTTCCATGCATGCCGTCTTCGCGCAACACAGAGCGCTATTTTGGTAAACTGCATTATTCATGCGTTTTCTCCGAAATGCTTTTACTTCAAGCAGAGCTTCGCTCTCTGCAGGAACCGCTACAGCAGTGGCTCCCAAATTGTTCGAGCCGTTACCCAAATCAAAGGAGTGATTGTGTCTTATTACCCTCAATGTTTTGCTTTGTAGTGAGAATGCAACCAGTATACTTGTGCCTATGCATCGGCAGTTTAAATTTTAGGTTCTGCAGTACCCCCGAAGAATCGTATATTACCCGCAGGAGGTAATTTACCCCAGTTTGGGTTTTATCAACCACTGCACTACAGGCATATCTACAAAATAACTTTACTTGTCAGAAACTCTCTGATCCATCCGACAGAGCTTTACCGCCTGATTTGGATAACAGTTCAGACTGACAGAGCTCCGCCGTCAGCTTAAACCACTGTAGAATTCATTGGAGCTTCGCCCTCTGTCAAGTTTCAATCAGACCTTCAGAAGAGATCGCCCCCTGTTGAAAGTCGATATCAAAGCTGCCATACCAGGCATTTCTGCAAGCAGATCTTAACTTTGATTGTCAGTGTAGGTAGTTATGTTGGGAGATATCGGTTTAGTCCGTCACGCAAGTTTCACTGACCCGATTTGTGACGCTCTATACTTGTCTTTTCCGTGTTTCCAGTGTCTCATTTTATTGACAGGTTTTCTAATAGAAAGTGTTTCAGGTTCTCGATCTTGTTCGTTTCTCGTGACAATTCTGCAACAGGCGCATCTCCTGCCAACGCGGTCGCACAGGAATAACAGGAATAATACGCAGGTTTTGTTTGGCTTGAGACCCGCGGACATGTCAATCCATACACCAATGACTTTTAGTCACATGTGTAAACAATCTGAAGATCGATCACATGCAAACCCTCTGAATATTACTACGTGCAAGAATTGCGACATATTCCATGCAGAGGTTTCGACCGCTACAATCACAATGTAAACGTTCACTACACCAGAAAGCAGTGATGGCGTGACTCAAATCACTCGAAGTCTTTCTGCAACGTTGATACGATGACCCGAGTCGCGTTTTTACCGAATGATTCGACTTGTCTTGATTCACAATGTATTTACCCGTGTATTGAGTCATTTTTGCAAAGTAGGGATTTTGGAATTCAAAAGGAAACGAAAATTTTTAAAATGTCGCATTTTGTTTGGCTTGACTTTGACTAGAGCTTGCCAACCGTGACCAGAAATTACTCAAAAGTTTTCATGACTTCTCTCTGACTCACCCAGGTGATGCCTCAATTCTGACTCGAATCGAAAATATTTTGGATCACTCGCATTCGAGTATCTTATGACTCGACTCGAGACTCGGCCACATAACAAGAAGAACGACTTTTGCTGTGTCGTGACTTACATTGAAAGGACAGCGTTGTTAAAACGTTTACCCTTTCAAAGCCAACGAAAACGTTCACGGTTTTGATATGTAATCATCGTACCAGGCCCCTCAATATATTTTGCAAAAAATTATTTACATCGAAAAGTTGAGACTTAGATTAAACCTAAAAATTTACGGTCAACAATTTATATCGTGAGATTATTTTTCTGCTCTAAATCAGGCGAGTTAAACGTAACGAAATAACCTATCAACTAGGTGCTTTATTTGTCGCTTACTGACTTGGAGAACTACAGTATGAAAGTTGTCTTTCCATGGCCGCCATAAGCTGTATCTGGGTCTACAATTTCAAACAAATCAAACAAACACACGCCATTTTCATTCACTAGTACTCAAGTCTTCGAATGTTTTC
>Ga0210059_1015854_pt1 | contig 10937 bp, 7 predicted proteins | sample Ectturendosymbi2_FD_188042 | JGI IMG/M metagenome (GOLD analysis project Ga0210059, IMG submission 188042) | Ecteinascidia turbinata endosymbiont from Florida, USA - Sample 2 (SPAdes) (version 2) | ecosystem: Host-associated > Tunicates > Ascidians > Unclassified | place: Key West, Florida... | reverse complement strand
GGTTTGAGCCATGGGGAGAAAACTTACCAGTAGCTGAAAGGGGCCCACTAGCCAATACTAAGAAAAAAAACCTGAGAAATGATGTTGAATCCGGATGTGGATGGGTATACTAAAACCCTAAATCCCTGGAAAATACTTTAAAAACGAAAAAACAACATCCTTCTGAAAACCAAAATAATAGTAAAACCGAAGTATAAGCTAAGTGGGGGCCTTATTTTTACATTTAGCTTGCCAGGGGGCTGGCAATTTGCCCCTCTGTCCCCCGTCATTCAAGCCACTTAATATCAGTACATTTGATTTTGAAGAAACATGTCCAAGAAACGCATATATCAAGTGCAATAAGGCCTATACTAGATATGGTTTCACTTGCATGACAGAAAACGATCGAATACAAAGACCACAGTGCATATGATGCAACAGAGTATTTACTAATGCAAACCTGAAAACTTCAAAACTTAATGAACATTATAATAATCGGCACGGGAGTGTGCAGTCGAGGAATGCTTTCAGTACCCTGAAAATCAAAAGGGCTTGATTTGATAGTGGTGGAACTTTACTAAAGCAGGCATTTGTACCGATGGAAAAACAATTATTGCTGGCATGTTGCAAAGTTACGTTCTTGGGTGGCAAGAAGAGAGCCTTATACAGCTGCTGAAGAATTTGTGACACCATGTGAACTATGTTGGTAACAGTTACTACTTGCCTTCAGACAAGGGATACGAGAAAATTTTATGAAAGCTCAGGGGGTACGAGTGCGTAGAGAGGTTAAGAACCACTGATCTAAAGTAATAAAAATATTAGGCTAATTAGTTAATTATCTAAACTTTTGATCCAGAAACGCTAGAAAGTTGACCAAAGGCTCAAAAGACTCGGACTCGAGCCGAATTTCCAATGAAAACTTCAGCGAAATACTTTGACCTAGCGGTTGGGCCCGAGGCCAGGTAACATGAGCCAAAATGGCCCAAAAACTACTTCACTTATGACATCACTCACAAAAAATCTGTAATGCCCAACCAAAAAATTCGTTTTCGAGTGCAGACTAGAAGACTTGCCGATATGTTTGAGCCCTTGAACAGCTCTCTAGCGCAATCAGCAGAGGAGCTGTGGCGTTGTTAAGGCAATTGACAACTGCTGGTTTTAGGCTGATTTCAAAGCACGAATATATTGTACCCTGGCTCTCAAAGTGTTCAATGAAACAAAATCAAGTACCACGATATGAAAAAAATCCAAAGGTGAAACAGCAGAATAGATGGAATGTTTCAAATCAAATTAATTTAGCTACATTTTTATAACAGTCAAGTCAAGGCCATTTATAGGAAAAGCCATCAATTTAGACTCACATTCAATATAATGTATTTACCTGCTTGTTGGCAAATACCAGCAAAGTAGCACATCTAAGTTCATCTTCTTGCAACATCCGATTTAACTCATCTCGGGCTTCACAAAGTCTTTCCTGGTCGTTGCTGTCAACAACAAAAATCAAGCCTTGTGTGTTCTGGAAGTAATGTCTCCACAAAGGCCTGATTTTGTCCTGGCCACCCACGTCCCATACTGTGAAGCTGATGTTTTTGTATTCCACTGTTTCAACATTGAAACCTGTGGAAAATAAAATAAAAATTTGAAGACTAAAAAAAGTTGCACATTAGCGATAGACTTGAGTACTATCATGGTCTTAAACATATTTTTGCTCTAGCTCTAGTAACTTCAACCCAAGTTCTCTTATGTATGGCACAGCAACTTTCAAATGCAATTCAATCTACTCTCTAACAAATTGATGCCAAGTTTATTTACAGTGCAGTATATGTAGCTTAGCCCTCATTCACTTACACAGTGCTACTGTCAAAGGTTTTGTTCAGGCAACCCAGCAGAAGAACTGATTAAGTCAAAATACAATAAGATGCTGATGTTTAACTTCACTCTAATGAAAAATCAGCCAATAGTATTTGAACTGCAATTACATGTTTGTGTGCCAGCATCAAAACAAACTAATCTGAATGGTGTCTATCAGAAGGAGTGGCCATCTAGCCTGGCAAATGGGGGCCTGTTGTGGAAGGGCAGCTTTCGGTGATACTTATCAGGATAAAGCCAGATTTTTGCAGGTTTCCTAAGATCCAATCTAACTTTAGTAGCCTAGCGCAACTAGCTATTTAGAGTATGTCTGATAGAGCTTGACCAATGAGACTTTTTTGGGCCGATACAAATGTTTTTCATTGCCGATGACTGATATTTTTACGCAAACCACAGTCTGGTTCAGTGGAAACGAATCTGCATTACTTAGTGTGACATTGAAGTAGGCCTAAAGCTTATTTATTATTATCAAAACCTAAGAGGCGTTAACAGCAGATAAAATTTAGCCTGAAACTGCAAAACCAACTAATTGGGATTGGAGACTGGGTTCTCTCACCATGAAGCAAAATATTGTAAATAACTCTCTGCATATGTCTGGCAGTGCACAAGCTTCTAACAGCGTTGCTTGCATTGAAGCTGGCAACAGAGATTCTGAAACACATGTGTTCAAGGTAACATCAATTTAGATTGTTTCATATCATTCAGCAAGCACTATTTAGACAAAGCAGGGACGTGGTTGCTTCGTAATAATGCTATGCAACTTTAGAAGGAAGTGTTGTTGTCTGTTCCAAACCACCCGCTTAGAGAACCCCAGTGGCGGCCAGTGTCCCTCTAAGAAAATTTTACATTGAGCAAATGTTTTTTTTAGCATGCAATTGCGAAACCGTTGAAACTTACAACCAGTGAAACATTTCAAGCGCTACAATGGGGCTATATGATATGTATGATATTAAATAGAATGTTGCAAATGTGCAAGAATGAGATTTCACTGCGCAAATGATCTGGTGGTACTGCGTCTGCGCATTTTCGCATCTCAAAGGGAACACTAGTGGCAGCATTTGATATTTGATTGGCATTAACAGTAGAGATCGACAGATATGGCTTTTTTGGGGCTAATACCGATACATCAGCTATTCATGGACCAATAGCTGATAACTGATATTTCCAAATTTTTCAAATCTTGTTTTCTGCTTCATTATCAAAAATATAATGTATGCTATGCCTTACCTTTCTTCAAAAACATAAAAAATCAGGATTTCTAAGCTAAAATTTTTCAAATTGCAGCAATTTCAATATTTTGCTGTGAATTTAAATTAATCTGATTAATGATGATACTTTCGTTTCGACTGCGACGACCTATGCATTCTTCATGGTTCATCTTATCTGCTTGTTTATGAAAAGACACCCATTAGCCTTGTTGCAGGATAACTGTCTTGACCTGGTTCGTTGTGCTTTCTTGCGCAAGTTGTCTGGATGCGTGAGGAATATTCAGCATTTCGTCAACACCTACTGAGGCTGATAAAATCGGCTGTTTTGGCCGATACTGATATATCGGTGAAACCCAAATATCAGCCCGGGATATTGGTGAAACCCAAATATCGGCCCAATATATCAGTGAAACCCAAATATCGGCCCGATATATCGGCCAAGCTGATATATCAGTCTATCTCGAATTAATAGTGAATACCTGTGGTACAAAGGGGGCCTGTTGTGACAGCTAAACAGACCTCTTGATGCTAAACAGACCCCTTGATGAACCCCTGATCAGAAGAAATCCTTCCACAGCTGAGAATCAGGCGCTGTGATCTCAACAGAATTTCACAGTATACTAGGCACGCATCATCATCAGCTATGCTGCAAGCATGAAGTACAAAATAAAATTGAATAGAACCCACAAACAGTAAAGCTACCAAATACGAGAATCTAATTAAAAAAATTGTAATCCCAGCGGTCAACTTTAAATAGGATAGAACAAGCTAAGGAACAACTAAGCAAATAGTTAGCAAAACCAAACTATTAAGTTTACAGCAATGTAATGAACAAGATGCGTAACTGATACTATGTGCTTGCATGATTTTTTGGCACAGTCACATGATAGGTGTATGGATGGTCACAGGCTGTAAACAAGCCAAAGTAGCAGAAGTAAAACCATACCAAAACATTTTATTATATATCAAGACTGTATTAAAACTACACAAAACTTGACAACATTGAGCAAAATCTATAGACCACTGTGACACGAAGCAAACACAGCAGCACATAGCATGTCTTCCCAGCTATTTGAGCATGTTTGGGAGATATCAACACCATTTAGATGGATATGAATCATTTTCTTGTCCTGAACAATTATTTCACTTTTTGATTTTAACTATGCTCAGACAGCTTACCAAAATAGTAAACGCTGTATGGTTCACAAAAAGCATTCAAAGCAACTGGGATACTTCGTTTCATTCATTAACAGCATCATGCTTATATAGAGAGATAGACCGATATTTGGATTTTGCTGATGTATCGGTACTGGCCAAAACGGCCAATTTGATCGGCCGCAGTAGGTGTTGACAAAACACTGTTATATTCCTCATGCATCCAGACAACTTGCGCAAGAAAGCACAATGAAGCAAGTCAAGACAGTTATCTTACAGCAATGCTAGCAGGTGCGGTTAACCAACAGACAAAGATTAACCATGGAGTATACGTCGGCCGTCACAGCCGAAACAAAAGCATCTTCGGGAAGTTTTGCAATGCTTGAAGCTACCACGTGTAGGTGTTGTGTATGAATAAACTCCCATTGTACTTCCAGAATTTTTCGCAGCACGAAACGTTTGACTGTAACTTATGGTGGAGAGGTCCAATCGATGCCCAGTTTAGCACAGATTAATTTTTGAAAAGTGTGCATGAAAAATGAATTGCGTTATGTTAAGCAACATTTACGGTGATTTGAATATGATTAAAAATGCAATCGCTACTCACTAATGACAACTGTCGCTGTGAAGCAGTTGCACGTTACATCAGGATTCTACTTTTCTTAACTTGATGTGTCAGGCCTAGCATGCTGGTTCATACTGTACACAAGCTGAAATATCGTGTTCATGGGTTAAGTTAAGCAGTGTTTGCAACAACGCAACTTAGCAAGTTAAAAGTGCAGTGTTTGTGATTGGATCAGAACTGCCGCAGCATTATTGCACAATTATCGGATAGGTAATGCGCACATGTGCATCTTAGCTATTGTCATGGCGACTTGTTCTTACGGAATTTACTTCTGGCGAACAGGTGGTCATCGGTTATAGCCTAATGCTGCTTTTGTTTGGGCTAGGTCGTAGATGACCAGCTAACCTACTGCAGGCTACTTGGTGAAAATGCAGAAAAACTTTACTTTCTGCATGACAATCTTAAACTGTTGCTTTGGAACTACTGAGAATTGACAAATCAGTTGAGGTATTTCATTTCATACCAATGCCAGTACTTCAGTTGCAGTTACTAATGGAACTAGTTTTTCTTTTTTAACACTTTGAGAGCCAGGGTACGATATATTCGTACTTCGATTTCAGCCTAAAATCAGCAGTTGTCAGTTGCCTTACCAATACCTAACTCCTCCGCCGATTGCGTAGAGAGCTGTTCAAGGGCTCAAACGGATCAGACAGTCTTCTAGATTCCACTCGAAAAACATTTTTGTGGGTGGAGGTTGCGGATTTTTTGTGAGTGATGTCCTAAGTGAAGTAGTTTTTGGGCCATTTTGGCTCATGTTGCCTGGCCTAGGGCCCAACCGCTAGGCTAAAGTCTTTCACTGAAGTTTTCATTGGAAACTAGGCTCGAGTCTGAGTCTTTTGAGCCTTTGATCGACTTTCTAGTGTTTCTGGTTGAAAAGTTGTGATTTTAAACAAACAAATTAATTAATTATCTAATTAACTAATTAGTCAAAAATTTTTACCAACTTAGATCATAACTTTTGAACCCGAAACCCCAGCAGGTCATTCAAAGTATCAAAGGACTCGGATTGTAGCCTAGAATAAAATAAAACCTTCAGCGAAATACTACCATCTAATGGTTGGCGCCCAGGGCCAGGTGAAGTTGGCCAAGGTTGCCAAAAAGTCCTCCACTTATGACGTCACTGACAAAAAACCTGCAACCCCCAAGCAAAAAAACTTTTTTTCGAGTGCAAGCTACAAGACTTGCTGCGTCTTTTGTCGCTTCGACTAGGTCCATAACCCGTACAGGAGTGGAGATATTCCCGCGCAAAGCCAAGTGCGAATCAGCTGCTTTTTTGTGAACCGCTTGAATTAACCTGGACGTCAAAGTGCTAAGGACATGCAGTTAGTTAATCTTACATTACATCAAATTTCCAATTTTGGTTCTTTACAACTTGGATTGAGTTTTCAAATTGAAAACCTACTGACTTGCTGAAGAGTCTAAAAGGTTGATTTGTGAAATATAAACAAACACAAAATTTTACAAGATTTATGTGGTACAGTAACTGTTAACAAACATACTATCAAAGACCAATAAAGTTACTGCTGTTTTGGAAATATTTTCGTATTTGGCAATGGTTAATTAAATACAGTGTTGTACTAATTTTAACCTCCTTAACACTTTGAGAGCCGGGGTACGATATATTCGTACTTTGAAATCAGCCTAAAACTAGCAGTTGTCTGTTGCCTTACCAACGCCCTAGCTTCTCCGCCGGTTATGCTAGAGAGCTGTTCAAGGGCTCAAACGGATCGGCCAGTCTACTAGTCTGCACTCGAAAAAAAATTTTTTGGTTGGGGGTTGCGGATTTTTTATGACTGACGTCATAAGTGAGGTAGTTTTGGGCCACTTTGGCTCATGTTGCCTGGCCTAGGGCCCAACCGCTAGGCCAAAGTATTTCGCTGAAGTTTTCATTGGAAACTAGGCTCAAGTCTGAGTCTTTTGAGCTACTGGCACTGCTATGTTAATGTAATGTTCACTTCATTCCTAACTTCCATTCTTGGTGACTGCCCCATTTTTTGCATCAAATTCACAGCCTTGCAAAAGTTGCAACGGTAATAAGAAGTTTTGCATTTTGGTGGAATTAACTGGATATATATCCAAACATGGCCAAAACAGAATACCACACATCCCTAATTAGAATCCTAGGCAACAGTTAAATGCAAACACAAAATTTTTTTCTTTGCTGCTATAACACTTAAAATAATGTCAACCAAGCAAATAAGTTGTTTTTCTGGCAATTACTTTTCATTAATTAGCCAACATTTCGTCCACCTAGTCAGGTAAGCTTCCTAAAGGCAATGTCAACCTTTCAGCCAGCTCACAGCAAGCTCGCACCAAGACCAAAATTTGAGTGCCACAAGCGCTGGGCAAAAACAGTGCCAACATATTGATTGATGCTGGAGACTATTTTGGAATTGTAAATATATTACCTACCTTATCAACAATAACCTGCTACTACTGCAATGAAGTTGACGCAAGGTTAAAGCCTTATTTCAATATGCGGGTGGCATGAAGCTGCAAGACAAAGTCACCAGTCTATGATTCAAGGCTAAACAAAAAAGCTCAGAATAAACAAGAACTGAATGAAAGTATAAGCAGCAATTTTAATCAAAGCCAAACTTACTCAAGTTTGAATTGTGCAAATATACAATTTGCATAATGTGTTACGTAATGTGTTACATAAGTTACAGCACAAGGTGGAAATGTCTGAACCACAAAAATGTTGCAGTTTAGAATCCAAAAAGGCTTTTCTGAGTTCTGTGCTTTAGATAATCGCATTTAAATACTGTACAATTTCTTATCCAAGGAGTGGAGTAGCAATTTAAGCATGCTCTTGTGGTGAGAATTTCTGTGTGGCAAAAATCTTGGCTTTCTGCCAGAACTGGGAACTCACAAAGTTGCTTATGGTTGAACAGAATTACAGCTAAATGTTGACACTCGCTCCATACTATGGAAGCAGCATCTTCAACACCATTGTTAACTTTTAATGTTTCACTTAGACACAGTGAAACCTTGTGTTAATTTGCCACTTCTAATAATGATCGATTGCTAGCCTTGCCAATTTCATCCACGTTTACATGCAACCTGTATCAAAGTTTTTTCATGCAACAAATGTTTCAAGATAGAAACAGCTGCTTTTTGAAATGTTTAGCAGGATTTCGTTTAAGTTACTGGATACTAATTGTTTGTTATAAAAACAAGACTAGTTAGTATTTTGCCAAAACAAATATCAGTGAATGCATACATGAAAAAAGGTCTCAAATATATCAATGATTTTCAATCAGCACTACGATTGATGAACTAGCATTACCATACTGAACAAGCACAAGTCAGAGAGGTTTGGCTGATTAAGTTTAGCAACAATAATAGTGAGGCAAAATTTGATGCCAAAATTTCTTTTATCAAATTGCTTCATATGCTATTACTCACCTATGGTTGGGATGGTTGTAACAATTTCTCCAAGCTTCAATTTGTACAAAATGGTAGTTTTCCCAGCTGCATCTAATCCAACCATCAATATTCTCATTTCTTTTTTGCCAAAGAAACTTTTAAACAAATTGCTAAATGTTAAACCCATTTTGACACAAAAAATTTACATTAACTCCAAGAACCTACAGATGAAAATAATGTTTGACACACTGTATGAGATACAAGACAACGCCACTGACGTGAAAGATGAACTATCCTGTACAATTACATGCAAAATATAAAACTTTGTTTTTATTCTTTTTAGTTGGCTCGATAACTAGTCAAGTCATCTCCACACTTGGCACATACTGCCAGATGTACCACTCTCTACATTGTTTACTGTGAAGGCTTGACTTGTCTGTGATCTTAGCCTTCAATGCTTGGACAAAAGCAAGGTTTTCCGGGACGTATTATCCGAGGGCGAGCTGAGAGCAACCTCACTCAGGACTGTGGTATGGCACCACTGCATTATTCACCAGGAAAACCTCATTACCAAGTCACTGAAAATGGCCAGCTTGACAGAGGCCATAATAACAACTGTGAACAAGATCTGTGCTAATGCCCTTAACCATTGCAATTTCAAGCATTTTTGGCTGATATTGATGCTGAGTAATGGGACGTGCTAATCAGTGATGGAGTCTTGTGACAAGGTCTCGATACTCATTTTTGTGAGTCTTGGTCTCAAAAGTTTCAGGTCTTGTCTTGGTCTCAAAGGCTATAGGTCTAGGTCATAGCCTATTGTCTTGACTTTGAACAACGCAAAGAAATTAGTAAACCTATATTTCAACGAGTTTTTTGTCTGCTGTATTTGCAGGTAAGAAACAACCAAAACAGGTCAGAAAAAAAACAGAAATTAAAAAATTCAACTTAGAAGTGATGACATTTTTTTGAAAAATTTTAGCAAAATCCATAAATTTTGAGGTCTCGAGTCTCAGTCTCAAATTTCAAGTCTTGAGTCTCAGAATTCTTGATGAAGTCTCAGCCTCAAAGTTTGAACCAGGTTTCAGTCTTGAAGGTTATGTTCTCCACTACATCACTGGTGCTAATGCACACTGCTGTTGGTGGTTAAGTTGTGCAGCATGTCTGAAGAAGTTCTGCAAGCTTTTTCCCGAAGTCAAACTTTTGACAAAGGGAACATTATTTTCCTCAACTTGACAGTAAGCAATGGATGGCTGCTTTAGCTCTCATGGTTGACATTAACGCTCAACTTTCGACTTTAAACTGCACTCTACAGGGCAAGGACAGACTTTGCCATGAATTATACAGCACAGTGTCTGGCTTTATCACAAAACTTTGCTTTTTGAAAACACAAATTGAACATGGCACCTTTACTTATTTTCCTTCACTTTTTAAGCACAAAGATGGTGGATCGAATAAAGAATATAACACAATCAATGGTGACTTGACTCACAAATTGAAATGCCGCTTTAACAACATTGAAAGCTGCTTGCCTTTAATGAAAATATTTTCAGAGCCTGTGGATATCGATGCAACCAACAATTGCTGATGAGTTTCAGTTAGAGCTGTTGTACTTAAAGGCAGATGTTAAGCTGACTTCTGCATTCAAATCTAATCAGCTACTGGAGTGTTGGAGTCACATTCCAGAAGGAAAATATCTTAACTTGATTGCTAATGCACATTGACATGGTTCTGTTTTTGGTTCAACATATGCTTGTGAAGCGCTTTTCAATACATTAGTGAGCATTAAAACAAAATATCGCAACTGATTGACAGACGATTATATCAACATCTTCCATAATGAATACTGCATCTTCGGTAACGAGTTCTTGCTTTAACGAAGTCATTGAAAGTCAAAAGCAAAATCCAGTGTCACAATAAAGTCAACACCCATCACATTTTGTCAACAGACTTTGTTCTGCAACAAAACGTGTCAACTGACTTGCAGTAAATTTTTTTGTGCAGCCCTCTAACACAATTGTAGGTCTGGATTTGGCTCCCTTCAGCAAAAGGGTTGAGGAACACTGATTAAAAATACACGATGGAAAGGCTAAGTTGTGTTTTTAGCTCTCAAACAAAATCAATAACGCTTGTAAAACCACACTTCAGAAAAGTTTCCTTGTAGCTTTGTTTCTTTGGAAGCATCTTAATAGTTTTTAGCTTACAGTAGACTACAGTTCAGCCCACACTGCTAGCAACTACTAGTAACTAGGAATAGACTACAGAAGCCATGATGTTATATGAGCAACAAAACAATGCATGAACATGAACACACACTCTACTACACAGTTGAAAATGCTTCATTGCAACGTGACAAAGAAAGCAATAATCTAAATTACCCTTCTAAAAACTCAAATTACCCATTTGCGGTGATCACCCACAGATTATGAAACACTTACTTATTGCATTACTTTCTAATATTAAACCTAGTGTAATCTATTGCTATTAGCTGATATTTCTATTCTTATCTTTTTCAACTTCATTCTAGTGTGCTATGTGCCCTGTCCATTATTATCTGCATTAAATGTGGGTGGATGGTGCATATATGTGATTAGACTTTTCTGTGTTTGCCTTTGTTTGGCCATTTTAACACTTTTGCGTCTGGGTGGTTTTGGCGATTTTCGCAAAAAAAACAGCAGTTTTCGGTTGCCTTACCAACGCCCTAGCTCCTCCGCCGATTGCGCTAGAGAGCTGTT
>Ga0210059_1015853_pt1 | contig 10937 bp, 9 predicted proteins | sample Ectturendosymbi2_FD_188042 | JGI IMG/M metagenome (GOLD analysis project Ga0210059, IMG submission 188042) | Ecteinascidia turbinata endosymbiont from Florida, USA - Sample 2 (SPAdes) (version 2) | ecosystem: Host-associated > Tunicates > Ascidians > Unclassified | place: Key West, Florida... | reverse complement strand
CCCCTCGCGCAGGTCCGCGATAAATGGCGGGCGCTCGTGAATATGGTTGGCTCAACGCACAACGCGACGACGGGCGCCGTGCACGAGACACGATGATGATATGATGAGTGATATGAGCTTGCAATTCAATCATTCCCCCTCCTTTGCCTGCAGAGGCGGTTGCGAACGTCGCGAGCGGATTATTCTACTGTTGGTCTTTATTGCGTAACAATAACATGGCAACAAATCTGCAAAAGTTCACTTTATATTACGATGGCAGGCGTTTTGTTGCATGAGACTGTTGAACGCACACGTCTTGGCAGGTAATGCAGCGAGACAGTGACCATGCTGATAGCGGTAAGCCACGCACATTTATACTTTGTGAAATGAAACATGAGTGTGTCTATAGCAATGCTTCCAAAAGTTTGAAACATCCATTATTATTGCGAGTGTGACCAATGTGCCTGAGTGTCAAACTACACTCTGCAGGCTTCTTTTCATATAGCACAAAATTACGTGGCTTGTTAGAACACATCTATGCAGGCTTGTGGGAATACGTCTTTATTGTTAAGGTTTAGTTCTGACATCTGAGTGAATACTGGGTGCAAAGCTATATTTTCTGAGGCGAATTTTCATAATTAATGTGGTCAATTTTTCAAAACCTGCGTGGTGTTCTGATTCTAGCAAGTTTGTCCGTATTCGTGTCAACATACAAGTCTACTTAATTGTCCGGTTTGTGTGCAATGAGCGTTCACTGTGAAAAAATACCAAAGGCAAGCAAGGTTTTATTGATCGCTTTGGATGCGATCCCAGATGTTTGCAGCTCCTGTTTCTAAATGGTTCTGACAAGTCTTGTTAGCTGATGCCGTAATAAAGGGGAGAGCAACCGGCAATTCCCCCAAAAAATTTTCAAAAACATGTTTAGTTGAATATATCAGCTGGCTGCGGACCTGCTTGCTAAGTAAAATAAAGTGATAATTTGTGATTTCGTTGAAAACCATGGCAATCCCATGCCTCTTTCTTTACAGATCATGGCAATGCTTCCCTGAAAGAAAATGCCCTGCGTTGAAATTCTGCAGATAGCCTGCTGTGTAAATTGTCGTATCGCGATACTAAGATACCTGGCTATTGCTGTCACCGAAGCGTTTTTTGTGATTGTTACCGTAACATGGGACATTTCCTTTGTAGTGCAGAAAGGATTAAGCGCTTTGTGAACGTCCATTTGCATTGCATCGTCACTCGTCAGAAATATTCCCTCTAAGGTATGCAAATACTCAGACCAGAACTGTTGCGAGTGAAATCTCATTCTCGCGCACTTGCAACATTCCAAAACAATGGAAAAACACGCAAACAAGAAGCTATTTGAATGAAATGCGTATTTTGTTCGTATTTTGATAAGATTGTACATTTATTATAGAATACACAAAGTTTGTAATTAATTGAAAACTCCACTTAATCAGCCTTAAATCACCATGCTCACTACAACAAATATTTGCTCAGTGTAAAATTATTTCAGAGGGAAAACTATTCCTTACCAATTTGAAAATGATAAACACAATGTCGACGTTTACCCCCCTGGAAAAAGTTCTGCAGACGCCCTTGAATGATCGTTGCTTTCTCGCTTTGTTTTTTTGGTTACTTTCGTGATTTCACTCATAACGAATTTTTTGTTTCTTTCTATTCTCTTGATTTCGGTTGCAAAATAAACAGAATCAACCCGCTTCATGTTATTATTTCATCAAAATTACCTGCAATAACAAATGTTATACACAAATTGCTATGGGTGTTGCAGACTATTCCAAACCACAATTGAAACTATAGGGTTCCCGATTTGAAGAGCACTGATCTAAACCGCATCCAAGTGACTACTGTCGCTTGCTCCAACATACACGTTAAACAGCGCTAAAGCACTATGCTGGCTACTGCCACCGGTGATTGTGATGTAACAAACGTAACGTACAATGAGAATAAGTATTATGTCGTCACATGAACTTTTTATTTCGAGTCCTCGATGCACCTGCGCCGGTGCGGTGCCACAGTGTTTGTTCGTTCCGTAGCGGTGCAGTGTAAAAGTTTGACCAGTTTTATCACTTGAGTTTTTCTAAACCAAGCTTAGACTTGTTTCCTCGGAAATGAGCATATGCGAAACTTTGATTTACGCAATATTGTCCTGGTGAAGCATTGGGTTCAATGCAAATCGATGTCGCACCCCCTCCACCAAATTAGCCTGTGTCTGCTACTGGTAAAACACTTTCGGTCATTGGTTCCAGTTTCTGTTTTAAAATAGTTGATAAGGCTTTTAGTGATTAGACAACAGAAATTGTTTCTGGTAGTTTCAACTACCAGCTGACACATAATGGTTAGACACCAGAAATCGTTTCTGGTAGTTTCAACTACCAGCGAACAGATTAATATGTATCACTAATATGCATCACCACCGTCTGATATGGCCCAAAAATTGTGACTGCGATCTGTGCAATTCCGTGCTGTAACACGCTGTTGCATCGTGTTCGTACGACAGCGCTTCACTGTGCTTCGTCTGCTGTGATTCATGTGTCGTGATTGTTCTGCCTTTCCGCAATAAACAAAGCATGCAACTCGGAAGGAAACCCCCATACGCACGAACGAACTAGCAAGTAATTATGACGTACAACGTACATGGAATAGAACGCAGCTAATCGCTTGCATTAAACTATCAATGGATTCGTGATTACTGTTTGCTTACCTGCCATGTTGAGTAGATGCCCAAGTTTGAAATATTAGAATATTTTCCTTCAGTAAACCACAGATGTTTTTAATTAAAGTTCGTAAGTAACTGAAATGTAAGTTTAATTACTTTGGTGTTTGTTCATTTCTTCATTAACATTTCTGTTTCTTTTGCATTTTCAATAAAAAAACGAATTAATACAAATGTCTTGAGCTTCACAAATCTGAAATGAAATTTCTCAAATTTTATGACTGCTCCCTAAGAATGTTGACCTAGAGACAGACCCGTATGAAAGGCTGTTGGGACACCCCAAAAAATCCAGGTGGAGCCCTTTAATATAAGCAAGCATTTAGGCAGCTGCGTGCTTTTTCGAGCCAGTTGCAAATTATCCCCCTGAGCAGCGCTATTTCAAAACCTAACCACGCTAAACTAATATTCTTGAATCAGGAAAAATTTCCTAACCAAATAACTTGCATTATTTAAACAAATTATCCCCGTTTTTTCCGGTCGAAATTTTAAATCTGTCCTTCTTAACGCAGTCTTCACAGACATATATATAATAAACTGATACAACAACCTTCCTTCGTTTCAACCTTACTTAAACTGTCTTAAGCAGCTTTCACGAAAACGTTTTTAACGTTGAACTAGAACCTTAGTCTTTCAATCTGTGCGCAACCACAAAGCGATTGCACAACACTCCACAGCACATTCATTATGAAGTAAATTTCCCCGAGAGTTTCAACGCACAAGGCGGAAGCCATCGAAGTTAAGTAGGGAAGGTCAATACTTTATTAACAATTAACAATTGGCCTTGTTCTGACGTAACCACAACTTTACAAAAACTGCTATAGTGTCCGAACGTCCGCAATTCTTTTTCGAAATTAACGAATCATGATATTACATGCTTAATCTACCGGCTCTGCATTCGGGGCAAAAACCAGAAGAGTAAAAGTTAAAGGTAGAGAGACGGCTGTAACTTACTAATACAAAATACAATATATTGTGTGGCCCCTACGAATGGTCGGGGCCTCCCCGACCGGGGGGTACGGGGCTGCCTTGTCACGACCCTGCCTAGAGACTATTCACTTGATGCTTTCTGATTTTTATAGCTTACAGCACACTAGCAGTAATCTTTACTCGTGTTGATGAGAGGCAAACGTTTGATGATTAGAAGCAAAAAATAAAACAATGAAACAATATCACTAACATTTCTTGTCTTTAGGATCATTGTTTTTCTACTTTTTCGAATTTCAAAACGTTACCGACATTGATGAAATGCATGTGCACTGCAAGTACATTAGGTGCGTCGCTCTTCGTACATTTACAGTCCCTTTAGCGGCCAAACAAACACGATTAACTTTTACTAGTTCCAGAACACAGTGTTTGGATGAATACCCAAACAGATTATAAGGGCCTTGTACTTTGTTCAAAATAAACTGATGCATGAGGCAAACGGCATCATGATGAATATTGAGGCGACAACATATATTTATTGGTGATGATAATGGTAACAGTTCATTCATGCACTTTGCGATTCAAATCCGGAAATGACACAAATGAAATAACATGAAAAAGACCAACATCACTTAGGAGTAATTAAATGCATGCATTTTAAAATATAAGAACATCTAAACCTTCAGGTTTAGCAATTTGATGTGGTTTAACAAATTTGGATCGCAAAGTGTTGGCGAAAGACTATATAGTTCAACTACTCAGCCAACGCTATTGTAGCACCAATAAATATTTAATTGAAGGCTGTCACAACAAAAAAGGCAACAAAATACATCGAATCGACGTTAGATGAAAGGGGTAAACAAAATAACAACAACAAAATACAGATGGGAAAAGCATGCTTATGTACAGTGGCGAGTGATCTACTGCAAATGCAAAGATATAAGGGAATAGAGCTGCAATATATGCATTATTACAGAAAAGTGACAAGCTTCTGAAACGAAAATCAACAGGAATTGTGGCGAGACAGCAAGACTTTTTCTACTGTTTTTCATATGAATAAAGCGATAGAAATTTCAAATTTTCATTAGTATCAGAGAAAATTTTAGGACCAATATACTTTGAAGGGCCATCTCTTGACTATGTTGCAGACCCCTGTGCTAGGGCCTGAACATATAGGAAAAACTGTTCTTTTCAAAGTTCGATTCTTTTCCTAATTTGTCGTCGACTTCATTCTAAGAAGCTTTATATTCACACATATTGAAATTATCATTTTGAAGAATAAGAAATGTTTCTTGCATCGTGCGTTATTGTTCTTATCATAAGTCATAAAACTGTATTTTCGTTGCAGCGAATGAGCCAGTGAACTTCATAACGTAAATAGCTCAAGGCCATGCCTCGTGAAATATTACCACCGTTCAAAGTTTGCTGTTTTGATCACTTCACAGTTGAAAATCAAATTGATGCCAGAATAAAAAGTACGTCGATTCGAAGGCAGACTATCTGCAGAGAGTCCCTTATTCTAAACCTGCGTTATTGGAAGAGGAGCATAATCTACATGGCAAGTGTTTTCAAAGTTCTGTAAAGCTGCGATGCAGGTAGGCTTGCCGAAAGTTTTATGTCGTAGATCATTCTTCAAACGCTATGTCTTCATGTCACAAAGCTCTCGCTGTGGTTCGCACAAGTTCATAGCGTTCAAAACAACATCTCAAAGTCCGCGCTGCACAGATTGTTTTGCATAATTGCATCACTTTTAAAAACAAAAGTTTAACAAAATCCAATAAAATGATCAATATTGCGACACTGCGTCACAGCAACTGCTTACTCGTATGAGGCCGGAATATGGAGTGTAATTGCCAAAGATTGGGAAAAATACGACCAAATTCGTTCAAAAGTATGGAGTAGCGGTTCCCAAACTTTTTTTGTTGACGGCATTCTTTGAAAACTTATAAATACTCGCGGCGCCGTAATGAAGCAAAAATTTGCAAATTTCAAGTTTTACCAAAAAAATGTATTTAAATCATCATCATTGTTCAAAATGCACAAAAATCTCAGTGTTTATTCGCAAAATACTGAAAAACGGTTAATGTGAGCAGTGAGCTTGTTGCTCTATGCAAATTTTATCAAACCGCGCTACAATGTTTGATATTGCAACACGCAGGTCGCGTTCAATGTCAGTCTTATTGCAGTACTTCGACTTGATTACTGCCGCCGCAGAAAAACCGGTTTCACACAAGTATGACGTTGCAAACAGCCCAAGAACACGAACTTACAAGTGGAAATTCAGATCGAGCCTTAACCCAGAATGAAATGAGTGAATTAGGGTTGTATATGCTTTTCAAAGTGAGGTCAAAAGAAAGATATATAAATTGTTCAGCTTCCAGAAATGTAAACCCCTGAAGGGCGTTTGCATTATCAACAAAAGGATTTCTTATCCAATTGTGCTACTCCGTGTCTTCAGAAAACTATTTCTCAAAATGCGAGATTAGAGCATCCAAATGCGAACACATCACAGTCTTCATATCACACTCATCGGTATTCTGCAGGGAGAGATTGCCAGATTGCGAGTTTAAATAGGATTTTAAAAGTGGAAAACTATCACACTGCTCGTTATTTATCAACAGATCAGTTTTCCACAACTGTAGTTTTATTTTAAAGGCTGTAATTTTGTCATGGAGTTGCAGAAGATGAGTATGTTTTCCTTGGTGTGAGATGTTGATATGATTTAATTTTGCAAAACTATCACAGAGATACGCTAACTGAGTCAGGAAAACTTCATCCTCAAAGGTTGTAGTAAGTGCACGGTTTTTTTCTTTTAAAAATATGAAGATTTCGTTTCTCAATTCGTACACACGTAAAAGAACTTTGCCTTTGGAAAGCCACCTTGCATTGCAATAAAACAATAAATTGCTTTGCTCTGCTCCTACTTCATCGCAAAGATGTTGGAAAAACCAAGCTTTTAAGCGGCCTTGCTTTAATGAAGTTCACAGTTTTGATAACAACTTCAAGCACTGCATTAAGGTCACCACTGAGCTGTTGCGAAGCCAGCGCCTCACGGCGTATTAGGCAGTGGGTCCATTTTGTGTTGACGGCAACGCCCTGCACTAACGTTTGCAGCCCGCCAAAACGACCAGACATAGCTCGGGCATCATCAGTGCATAAACAAACGCACTATTTCCACTCGAGGTTATTTTCCTGAAAAAAATTGTTGAGTACCGCAAAAAATTCATGTGATCTACAATTTGTTAAAATGGGCTCACAAAAGAGCAAATCTTCAACGATGTTGTCGTCGTTATCAATAAAGCGTACGCAGCAAATAAAATAAGCATCTTTATTACTGGTACTGGTTGTTGCCTCATCTAACTGTAAGCTGAACTCATTTCCACGCATTTTCGCCACTAGCTGATCATTAATATCATCCGAAATTTTATTGATCCTCCTACAACTGGTATTGCTTGAGAGTGGAACAACTTTAAGTTTTTGAGCAGCTGATTCTCCAATTATTGTCGAGACTAAGTCATGAGCAGCAGGTAGCACGAGGTCTTCCGCAATAGTATGCGGTTTTTTACATTTCGCGAGTCTGTACGTAACTTCAAAAGACATGAGCTGTGACTTGGCGGGTGTGTGCAAAAAATTTGAAAATAAGACCGACTGCTTCTTCATTTCTGATAACTCACGAGCAAAAATTTCGCATGGTTTTCCAGATAAGTTGTTGTGGTTTGTTGTGAAGTGGCGTTTTAGTTTACTAGGTAGCATACATTCCGCAATTAAAACTTTCCAGCAAATAACGCATTGCGGATGTTCAACGCATTCCTTTTCTGCGACTATGAAGCCAAAATTGAGATAACTGCTGTCGTGTTTTCTAGTCTGCATTCTTCTGCTTTTCTCTTTGTTTACATCAACCTCTACCTGTCTCTTCTGAGGTAAAGTACCGGTAACGAAAGCGTCCATTACGAAGTCAATAAATTCTCAATACTTTACTGCAGATATTGCTTGACACTACGGAACGTGTTATTTTCTACAAATGTGTGGTTGCTATAAAAGAAAATGGTCTTGGCAAAGGCAAGGTATTTTTTGAAACGGCAGGCCAGGTAAGCGTGCAGTATCTAAAAATATACATTTAAGGCACGAACCATCTTAGGCATTCGTGCAATAATGTAAAATTATTAACAAGTTGTAAAATTGCAACAAGCTGCTAACAACTTTCGCACTGTAATTATTAAGCCGCTAACACGCCGCTGCTAACCACGCACTTTTAATCTTTTTGTGAGGAAAGCAGTAAATGTATCACCTTCTCGTATAATACGGTATATGACCCACTAATAGAAGATTACAATTGAGGTCACGGCGGCTGTTAGGCTGCTGGTACGGTACTCTGTCCTACTGACCAAGTAAATAGCCCCGTCTAGGCATGGGACACGGACAGAGAAAGCAAACAGATGAATACGATAATTCTACGCAAGTTGGAGCCAGGCAGTTCTCTTCCCATCCTACTTCCAGTTAGTTCCAAGATGAATTTAGAAACCCACAAACATTATGAAGATAATTCAACCAACCTTCTTTATTTTCAGAATCTTAGCAGCATGAGAGCTGATTCGACAAGTCCTTGGTAGAAAAGAAAATTCATGCCAATGCTCATACAATTGTAAACAGCCAATGACGGATCTTTCTAGATCAGCATTTCTTAATCAAGGGTAAATTTACCACTGGGGGTAAATTTCCTCTTTTTAGGGGGTAAATGAGCTACCAATCCTTATACCAGTGGTTCCACCCCCAATATATAAAATGGTGCTCTGAGCACCAAAAATGAGCACCATTTTATATATTGGGGGTAAATCTGATAATCATCTTTGTTAAAAGAGTAAAACATACAAAAAAGTTTAACAACCACTATTCCAGATTCACACCAACATCCGAGCGAGAACAGAGAACAGAATATAATTATAATTTCACCATAATTGAAGAGAAAACGCAGAGAAGCGCTATGTTTCTTCATTATCTCCTCAAAGGTGGACAAAATTTCCACTCAATTTTACTTCACGCAGGTTAATGAAATTGAACGGGGAATTGCTACACAATACGCCACAAACGTGTGAACTAACCTTATTGTGACGTGTGACTACGTAATCTGTTTACGAGCAACTCTTCCAGACAGCATTTTTCCATTATAATATTTCGAGGCACAGAGCGGACTCAACACCAAACACCTAGTGCGCGGAGATCTGCGACAAATGCAACAACTTTGCATGCTTTCGCGGCGCCCCTGACAAAGTCTCGCGGCGCACCAGGGCGCCGCGGCGCCCAGTTTGGGAACCGCTGGCATAGAGGATTTGGGAAAAATTGAGTAAAAAAAACTTGAAGCTTGTACGAATTGAGATTTGTTTTATGCTTTTCTCTTCGGTAATGACAAAATTTACGGCAAAAAATCACCCTTTTAAAACTTTGCAAAAGTTTTGTGCAATGACAAGGTTTATTTTGGAAAAAATGTATGAACTAGCAAATGTAGAAACAAAATTTGAGGAGTGGTCCTTGTGCTACACACCTGCAGATCTAGCCTATGATTCAAGTCTACGTGTGAAGTAGTGCTTGAACCAAGACGTTTATACAGATAGAGTCTATACGTTTCGTCTCTTCCTTATAACCGTGGGCATCCACAGGAGGGTGCAAAACGGTAATTTGCCCCCCTTGAAATTGAATCTAAGAACCAAAATTTTCTAGAAAGCATGAAGTCAGTAGCTCACTTTCGATTGATTGAATTGTTGCAATGACACTTTAGTTGTCGGTGGAACACTCACACTCCACAAGAGCCAGATTCACGGTCCTGGTGTCATGCAGTGGTGAGCTTGCAGTTCACTTATGCCCCATCGGGTGGCCGAGCTTGTGAGCGGATTCTTCGGCTGTTGGTCTTTATTGCGTAACAATTACATGGTTACTTGAAGTTACGATAGAAGGTGTCTTGCCTCGTGTTGCTGCCTGCTGGTTAACACAGATATCCTCGCAGATGATGCAGCGAGACAGCGACCACTGATAGCGGTAAGCCACGCAGCGTTATAATGTGTGAAAAGACGCCAGAGTGAATCTATAGCAATGCAACCACAAGTATTGAAAATATATACATTGCAAGTGTGAGACTGAGTGTGACCAATGTGCCTGAGTGAATAGCTTACTGTTGTTTATAGAACATGTCCTGTGGGCGACTACATGGTTCTTGCGGCGACCTGGTCCCCGCGAGCACCACGTTGGTGACTCCTGCCACATTACCTTTCCATTAATTCCTTAATAACGGCATGCTAGAGTCTGGTCTATTCTCATCTTCGGTATGCAACAAGTAGTTGGCGGTAAGCACCAACATATTTACTTAAAACAATACAAAATGAAATTGTAAGACTGATTACATTTAGTACATACAGATCAAATGCATCAGAACTGTATGCACAGCTCAAAATTTTAAATCATGATGACATTTATAAGTTGCAAACAATAAAACTCATGCATATATTTAAACATGGCTGTTTACCATCAGTTTTTAACAATTTATTCACAACGTTGGACAATGTACATTCATATAATACAAGACAAAAAACATCTCAAGAATATATAGTTCCCAGAAAAAGATTGGCGACTGGACAAAAATCTCTTGCTTATATAGGAGTTAAGGTTTGGGAATCTTTGGGTCAAAATTTAAAAGTACAACCTTAAAAAGGAAGTGCAAGTTACACTTCCTAAACCAATATTTACCTGTGTCAATTATAAACTAACTGAAGTACTTCTCATTATCATAAAAATACTTTCTCATGGTACAAACTTTAAACTTCATTAATATAACACTATCCTTACATTAGGCTAGTGGGGGACCTAACTAGAAAACAACCTGGTTGTATTAGGTACGGTACCCCAGGAACATGAAATACAATTTTGATTATATTTATGGCGTGAAGTAGGAGATTCATCCCAAAGCTTTTCGTCTGACACTCTTCAGGGGATATCGTCAGAATGAAGTGGAGATACTACCGAACTGGTTTATATACAGAGAAGAAGAGATCTCATTGGTTAAAGCAGTGGCCAATAAGAAAGGGTTTAGGAGATAAGAAAGGCGAGTTGTCATTGGTTGAAGATGTAATTTGGACCTCGTCGAAACGTTGGACCGGTCAACCAATGGAGAGTTCAAGAGGTTTAGGAAATCTTCAAAGAGTAAACGAATTCTTTTTGTTTGCAGAGAAGAGGATTAAGAGATTTGATGAAAGTCGCTTCCAGGGCAGAGAGATGAAATGAAGTGCGAGCTCGAGCGAGGACAGAGAAT
>Ga0210059_1015852_pt1 | contig 10938 bp, 6 predicted proteins | sample Ectturendosymbi2_FD_188042 | JGI IMG/M metagenome (GOLD analysis project Ga0210059, IMG submission 188042) | Ecteinascidia turbinata endosymbiont from Florida, USA - Sample 2 (SPAdes) (version 2) | ecosystem: Host-associated > Tunicates > Ascidians > Unclassified | place: Key West, Florida... | reverse complement strand
ATAGGGAGGTCAAGCAAACTTAGCTTTTGTGAATACCGTCCTTGCTACGTCTATGATCGAACTCACGTAGGAACTTCGGATGTAGCTAAATGCGGCATTGTTTAGCCTAACAACTAAACTTTTCCGTTATAGGTATGTGAAACGCTACGCAGTTGCGTTAAACGTTAGGGGGCCTCGCGATCACGAGTTTGCCTGGGGCTTCCCGTTCATTTAATGCGGCCCAGGCTATAAATCATAAACATGGACGAAGCCAGGGAACACATGAGCTATGTCCACGCCTCTACAAAAAAGTAAACTTTTGTGATACCATGTAGCCTACATACAGGTCAACTCCCATATATTACCGCCGTTTTTTTCATAGGTCATTTTGCTAACACATCTTCATCAAAAAGGTCTTAGCACGGTTAACGAAGCACGTTGATGTAATAAAACCACTGCCCAGTTGGGCGCCGCGCCTAGGTCTTGCATTTATTTTCGCTTTTGTTAATGAGAGAGTGAAATATTTTCATGCGGTCATCCAAGTCATCCTCATCTAAGCAGAAACCACTCTCGATTGCAAACTTTTGGTCCGAACACGCCACGTCATCGTTCCTACCTATCGCTAAGATAAATAACCTAAGTTGGATTTTTCTGGTTGGTTCAAAGCCAGAGTGAAATATTTTTATCGCGGCGCTTGTTTGTTGCGCTGGGAGACCAACGACTATGGGGCGCCGTTTGTAAAAATTTTTACAAAATCTATATCGATCACTCTCACAAAAACTGGCACAAGCCGATCCATCCGGGTTTTCGCAGAGGCATAGACATACGACGCGGGGGGGCGGGGAGGGGCGGCCGATCCCCTGTCTTGAAAAATTTCAGGGCAAAGTCTGTTTTCAGGGCCAGCGAAAGTTGCTCAAAATTCCTGAAAGATAAGTAATATTTCAATACAGTGAAAAATTTCAGGGCAACTCATGTTTTCAGGGCAAGCGCAAGTTGCTCAAAAATCCTGAATGATAAAAGATATAAACTCAATACATTGAATTCAGGGCAAACTCTGTTTTCAGGGCCAGCGCAAGTTGCTCAAAAATCCTGAATGATAAAAAATATTTCAATACAAATGAAAATGTTCAGGGCAACTCTGTTTTTCAGGGCAAGAGGAAGTTGCTCAAAAATCCTGAATGTAAAAGTATACTCAATACAGTGAAAATTTTCAGGGCAAACTCTGTTTTAGGGCAAGCGCAAGATGCTCAAAAATCCTAAATGGTAAAAAATGTATTAAATACAGTGGAAAATTTCAGGGCAAACTCTGTTTTTCAGGGCAATGTGAAGAAATTTTCAATACGGTATATTCAGCCAGTAAAGACAATTACCGTAAAGATTCTTGTCTTGGAGAACACAACACGCAAGGAACTTCGCACCCTTGAGTTAACAAGCAGGTAACTACAGAATTTGCCTATAACGGCACCTCTAGGGGATTGATTGTATAATGAACGTTATTGCCGAATTTAATTTATAAGCAAATTGAAATGTATGTAGAATATGCCATCGGGACCGAAAAAACTGCAACGTTATAGGCGAATTGACGTTACATACGCAGCCGTTATAAACGAATTCAACTATATAGAACAGATTTACAAGAGGTTTCAATTCGGATTAAAGTAAAAAGCTAGTTTCAGGCAAATTGTTTATTTTTAGGGAAGATTGTTACTTTCAGGGCAACTTTTTACCGCACCCCCGGTAAAATGCCTTCCCGTACGCCTATGCGCCAGGCGCGTAGCCAGGGGGGAGGCAATGGGAGCAATTGCCCCCCTAATTCCCAAAGTTGTACCAAAAATTTTCATGTCAATCAAACTTTTGATGTGCAAGCCAAAGAAATATTTCAGCGCAAATCACCAAAATGCTTGCGGAACCTATTGCATAATTTAGTCGAACCTGATCAAATCACTGTGGTTCACCAATTGTCCATGATCAACCAAACGTTGTGTACCGGGGGGGGGGGGGTGAATGGCAGAATTTTCCAGGTGAAGCCAAGGATTTTCGTAGGGTGGGCAAAAATGGTGAAATTTCATTTTTTCAACTTGAAACTAAGTAAACAATCTTTTTTGCTACAAATATAATAGGAAAATATCAAGTTGCAAAATCCAGGGATGGGCCAAAGCCCCTTCTACGCCTCCCCTTCCGACGCCTATAGTTGTGTACATAGTGTAAATGTTGGAGAATTCATGTCATGGCTGACATTTTTCTGAGGTTTAAGCTCCGCGTGGAAGTTAGTGATAATGATATACGATCTTGTATCTAACCACTTGTAATCATTAACCGAAGTAAAACAACGAGTAACCCTTTTCCCAGCTGTTTCTGAAGCACCAGCTTGCTAAATCTCACCTAATAGTGATGAAAACTTAATTTCAAGCCCATCGCAAAAATTTCTCTCCTCTCTGATAACTCTGGCGTGCTACAAATGCTGTGCATTATTCCACTGTCTCCAGCATAAGCAGTAGCCTTAAATGCAAATCGTACATTTTTTATACTGTTTTAAAACTAAATAGGGGTGATGTACGTTTTGTATGCCTTGAAGCTCAAACTTTGGTTGAGAAGAAATCCGGTTTGAAAGTCTTTTTTTTATTGCGCAAATAAGCCATACACCAGGGGTCTCAAACTCAAATTGCTCCGAGGGCGAAAAGAGAACTTAAAAATACAGGGCCGCATTATGACGCTGACGCAACAAAGGTGGTACCTGAGCCTTACTAAAATCAGCTTTTACACCTTTTTTACGGCGAATGGTATTGTGAGTTATAGGGAATTTATCTCTAGCCCTTCATACGTTCGTTTTAAATGAACTTGTTGACTTGCTGGCCTAGCACTTTTTAAACACCAATGAATAAACTAAATAACATAAATGTTAATTATTTCAAAATTCGCAAAAAGCATCTCGGGCCGCACAAAATGTCTTCGCGGGCTGCGTGTTTGAGACCTCTGCCGTTGAAGCGGAACACCCGGTCTGCCCCGCTTGCCGTTCGAACTTCCGACCGAGGAAGTGATTAAAGCCAATTGCTCGCTATCTGCGCCTTTATCGATTTGACCAAAGAACCGCTTCCCTCGTCATTTCTGATCGAGGCATTTTGACTTTCGACTTTCACATCAGGCACATTCATCTGATGCAGTTCCCTCTGACTTAGCCGAATTCCATGTAGTGGCACTTGTGTGACCACTACACCGTAGCTACTGTTTAGCAACAACAACATTCTTTCTAGATATTTATTTATTACGATTAAAAGTGCATTGTAACGGTTTGATCACAATCATTTTGAGCGTTACCGTTTTCATCAATGATTTCCTATTAACTTTCCGGCGAGAAAAAAAATATTGAATCAAGTAATCACAATCCGACCTGTGCATAGTCTAAAAGTGTCACAACTTTCATCTAATGTTAATTGCCACCCTATCTTACTGTAAACGTGACATCATTCTCCTGCAACCGGTAAACTCAGCAGAAAAATCTAACTTTAAATAGGAAGATGGTTTTCATTTTGGAAGTGCTGAGGACATTGACACTACCATTACTTACAGATAGCTTGCAGCCTGTTTCATCGATAAAGCGCATGTCACTAAAATGAAAAAAACTTGCTTTAGCCTTTCAATATTTCACCTGTTAGCATTGCTTGCAGATGTAAGGACTGACGATGTGTAGTTTTACGTGAAATCGATTTCCTATTAAAATTTGTGATTGATTTCTTGCTTATTTCACCTGCGGAGTGAAGTTACTTAAAATGAAAAAAATGAATTTTTTCCCAGTCAATTCGATTTTGTTATTTAAACACTCATGGATTTAAAAAAATTCAACCGCTTGCGCTAGAATGGCTAGAATCAGCAGTTCCCAAACATTTTTGAGCGCCACCCAAATCTGCGTTTGGTGAACATGCCTCAAAGAACAACTCAAGCCTCAAACAATTAATGAAAAAAATAAAAAAAGGGTTGTAGCGGTGATTTTTGGCAGTAGTCTAAGTTAATAAGATCGTTTTTGATGTCAATATTCCACTCTTTTCTCAAGTACCTATACGCTACAGACAAAGACAAACAGTGGTAACGTTGAAAATACACAACTCCGGCTTGGATCGTCTAGGCACGGCCCATTTTTGACCCTTCGTCACCCTTGTTTGGGTTTCGACTGATACTGGGCTACATCAACTAAACCACCGTTGTGTTAAGTGGCGGAAACCTGCAGAGCCGTTGTAACAATAGATTGTGGCTTCCTTTTCACAAACACACAACCATTTTCACACTTTGTGTAGACTGCGTGGGTCAAACATACGCAAGTGTGTTTAGAGGACATTTGTAACTTTTGCATGTATTTCATAGTGTTTAATGACATGAAATCCAAACATTTTTCAAACGCGTTGAGGTGTTCTATGTAGCCTTTACGTCAGGAGTGGGGAAGGTATTTACTATTGCGGGCTGCATGACTTGTATATTATCGCTGGCGAACCGCAAAATCAATTAATTTTATCCTAAAATTCTACCTTTATGTAACTATAAGGAAGAGTGACTTCTCTTAACGTACTGTCTAAATACCTGCTTATCGTGGAGGTTCGTTTTGACGCCATGTTGTGCTCTAACACGGGTAAGGAAAATTCTGATGCGGGCCAAATCAAATGTTCACGCGGGTCGCAGGTTCCCCACCCTTGCTTTACGTTATCAGCTCCATACGCCAACCAGTCGCTCAAGAATTGCATAACATCCACGTCTTATATGTGCGCAAGTTTTGTAGACCAAGTTCGAGAGTCAGTGTCTAAAGCAAAGTCGCTGCTCGGTTTCGATTGAACGTGTGTTGGTTTACATCAGAAGCGGGTAAATATAAAAACGTAATCATAATGGCGGCCACAATGACCCAGGGACACTGGAACGGGGGTGCATGACGAGGGCACTGGCCCCCCTGCCCATTGAAAGGGGGGGGGGCGACGGGGGCACAGGTGCCCTTACATAATAGCATCATAGGTAATTTCAGGGACACCGGAGAGCGGTGAAATGACAGGGGTATTTCCTCTCGCCCTTTCAAAACGGGTGTGCAGATGCCTTTTCATAACAGAATCATAGGTAATTTTATGGTTTATCAACATTGACTTCAAACAAATTTATTGCAGATGTTCGCGCACCCATAAAAGCCAGAATGGTTTTCAATAATTTCTGCTATTATTTTTGAGATCAACGTTGTTGCTGCGCAAAAACAAGCATAACTGGTAACGATTTTTTTGTTCTTTACAAGTTTCCATTGCCCTCAACTCTTTTACTGCCCCCCTACTCGACTGCTGTTCCAGCGACCCTGTAATGACCACAATGACAGCTGCAATATTGGCTGCAAAAGGCATACATAAAACATCGAGATTTTCACAAGCGCTCTTGCATGAAAGTTTTACGAGCAAATGGTGGCTTTCATTCAAAATAGAAACTTGGAATTTTATTCAAAACAAACTTTTAAAATATTTCAATTCAACGAAAATGGACTGATGGACTATGCATTTGCCGGCTTAAATCTGAACATATTTAAAAAAAGCGCCAGAGGGTAAATGGTCTTATCAGCAATAATCTTGCGCTATGATAAGACGTAACACAGTTTTAAGACAATGATTCAAAAAATGACAAGCTCTTTGGAGTGAACGGAATTGCGTTATAATCGTTCTCATGCTGCACCTTTCGGAGGCATGGCGCACCGCCAAAAATAATGCCTCAAGGTGATATTTCGTTCCACAACACTGCGAATTGTGAATCCATTGATTTACTGATACGGCAGTCTAAGTCAAGGCTTGGGAGTCGGCGGAAAAATTTGACGATTCCGACTCCGGGGTCGGCAACTTTCAGCTTACTGACTTTGTCCCGTTTGCCGACTCCACCTTCTGTTTCAGGACTGTCAAACTTGTTTGCGTTGTACCAAATAATCAAGCATGAAAAAATCCAGGCTGTTTTTCCAAACGTGGAACAATTTAAAAATTGTTCTTATGTTTGATGGTCACAAACTATTCTGGCGAGAGATAATTTTCAAAGCTGAAAACAATCAAAAGTGTGCTTCGTTCAACAATATGACAAGAACATAGGCGCGCAACCAGGGGGGAGGCATTTGGGGCATTTGGCCCCCCGAAATTTTCAAAACATTGCCTTGCAATTTTGACAATTGTAGAAGCTTTCAAAGAATAAATATGAGATTTCATAATCTAATCATTTTAAAGAAATCTTATTGGAATTTTTCTTTGCTAGAACAGGGGTGTGCAACAGTAGGCACAGAACGAATTTGCTAAAACTAGACGAAAATTAGGCAGGTTTACTACTGTAGTAACCTATATACATTTGACACACTAAAGCCATGACTACACTAGTTGAGTACAGAACCAGGTGTTTGTATGAGAATACAAATTTTATTTTTATTCTGTCCTGATCGTTCGGTCTGCATCTTGACTAAAACTGAGAAGTTCTCATTTTCGGAAATGTTGCGAAGAGAACTTTTATCTGTGTGGAAGGCTTATGCAGAATCACATGGAAATATTTTCAACTACAGCAAAACTGTTTGTATGACGTTTAAGGCTAAGAGTGCAAAAAGCACAGTCACCCTATTACTGACAAATGGGTGGTAAAAATCTAAAATCTGTTAACCAATACAAATATCTGGGAGCTGTGCTTGATACTGAGCTCCCAGATGACAAAGACATTCAGAGACAACTGCGATAAAAATATTGTGCAGCGAACAAGCTGCGAGCCTCTTCTCCCGATGTACAAATGCAGTTAAAAATGTACTTTTTCGTTCCTTTTGTACGCCCATGTATGCATCACAATTATGGTGGAATTTCAGAAAGTCATGCATGCAAAAATTGCGTGTGGCCTATAATTTTGGATGCAGAGCTCTATACAACCTGCCCTGGAGAGCGAGTGTTAGTAGTCATGACTCTTCAGGTTCAATGTAACATTCTTACATCTGAGGCTGTGTTAAGAAAAAATATGCACTTGTTTCACGAAAGATGGAGAAGGTCTAATAACGTAATGGCTGCCTGCTTTGATGCAGTCAGATTGTTTATATTCTTCCTTATTCTTTGAACACTGCAACCGCATTTTACTTTGTGACTGAGTACTCGAACTTTGCAGTGTTTGTTCGTTTGAGGGTGTGGCATATCACAATGCATTCGTACTTTACCTGGGCTTGACCAGTTTAGGAATTAGCGTCCCACTCTGCGGCAGTGTTGTTCCAAGTGAACAAATAGTGTTAAGAATGCGTCTATAAACCTTATTTTGTGGTCGGGGAGGTCTGGTGACGTTACACTGATATTGCAAGCAGCAATAGAGATCAAATGCCATGATCACTCTACTACTGCTTGGGTCGGCCGTTCTTATATACTTTTGAGGTATTTTGTCTTTGTATTTGTGGTTCGTTTTCTCTTTATCAGGTGATTCCCTTGCATACGGCATAGCATCATTTTCCGGGGATTTCCACATGTGATGGTACGTGTACCAATACACTTAGGTTCGGCCTCCAACGCCGTTACAAAACGTTCTTTAAAGTAAATTTCTGTACCCCGGTGTCAAGCAAAATTTCTGACCTATTATTTTTTGTCAGTTATTTTGCTTCTCAGAGTAAAGGACTAAAGTTTGGCGATTACTTTTTTATGTGTGTTGTGTAAATTGAACTTTTTGGTTAGATGTCAGACACCCACAACAAGCTATAGTACGGGAATAAGTAAAACCAGTGAAAAATATTGGACTTAATCTTAGACTTCAATTGTTTTTCTTTTTCTAACTGTAACATAAACCCTAACCCGACACACTTACCTAAACACCAAATCCTAAGCCCTAAACATCAGTTTTCTGAGCGTATTGGATATGTTGAATGTTGCTCTGTGCATGCGCATATGGCGTGAAGTCAGAAGTTTCGCAAGTCAGAAATTTCGCTTGACACCAGTGATTCAGCCTCCAACGCTGTTGCAAAACGTTCTGTTTTGTCTGTTTTTATTAACCAGCGTTGTGCAGAATGTGTGTGTTTGTACTATGGACTTAGTGTCTGCGGGCAAAAATACATTTTTATTATATGTGACTGTTTGCGAAAAAGTTGTACCACGGTTGAATAAGCACGTTGACGTCACTGAATGAAATTTTATGAAAATTGCCCCCCCCCGAAATGAAGAGCTGGTTGCGCCTCTGCAAGAACGGCTGCCTGATCCGAGTATTCTTTGTGGAGAGAATGACAAAGTGCGACTTATTGATTTTGATGACACCATTGACGAATTCGCAGCCAGGAAAGCTCGAAGGAAGATGTTTTGACAATAAATTACCTACCTACTACATACTCGCTTACCATAAATATGTAAAAAGCCTTAACAGGTTAACATGAAAGCGTGAGAATTTGATAATCTGATTGTTTTGCGTGAACAATAAGCTTATTGATCAATGATCTGTAAGCTATGATTTAAAAATATTTTTAGCAAATATTAAGATTAAACATTTGGACAATTTTCAGGCATTAAAATGCCACGTAATATTCAAGCTAGGTTGCTAGATTCAGTGACGTGATGTTGATTATGCTGTACTTTTAATAACAATCTTGTCTGTTTTTTCATCATGTGATCAGCGTAAGACACTGTCAGCAGGGCCTCCGAGAGAAATTTTACCAGTGGGTACAAAGACCGATACCGGGCCCCCTAGCTTCTGGGGCCCTCGTTGAAACTTGGAAAGCTTGTTGGTATAATAACCAGAATATAGATAAAACAGTTACCATTCCAAGATTTATAATGGCAACTAGGCCCGTAGTCACGGGCCCGTAATCACGGGGTGTATTCGGGGACAGTGCCCCCTCCCACTTTTTTGTATCCCCCAAATTTTGTTGTGCCCAGAAAAATTTGTTCTAAATATGTAATAAAAGCAAACGTCCTGCCCACTAATAATATATTTTTCCCCTGCAAACCTTAAAACCTGGCTACGGGCCTGGTGGCAACTGCCTTATAGTATTTCAATAAGATGTAAGGACTGACGATGAGTAGTGTGACGTGAAAGCGATTTCCTATTAAAATTTGCAATTGATTCCTTACTTGTTTCACCCGTGGAGTGAAGTTACTTGCATACAGATATCTGCAAGTTTGAATCATCGCAAAAAGATGAAAGCAGAGCCCAGTCGGCTAATTCTTCGAAAGCCCACAGAACACCTACCCTACACCATTATTTAGCCTATAGTACAATAGTAACACATTGCAAATTATCAGCTTCTTATGTTTCAGTAAGCTCGTACTCAGAAGAATATCTTCCTAGTATAAAATAACAATCATAGCTTTTCACTGTATGTATCATGTTATTAAAAAATCCTCAAAACACGTTCAGTTTGGCTCAGTATAGCAGGTAAAAAAATTTCTCGTCGAGATTTTTGAAAAAGAAGGAAGCAGGGACTTCCTATTTTTCAAGATGTGCACCATTTGAATTTTTTAACGGATTCTCGTCTGATTCACGCGTCATACGTTTCTTGCATGCACAGTTGCATTTCGATTCTTAAACTCCTCAAACTAAGTCCTACCAAGTTCAGTCTGAAATAATGTGCAAACACCTTATAATCTCAGAAATTGGTGCAAATGTCACGATTGTTTCAAAAACACTTTTCTTGCCTTTTTCTCAGTAAACGTTTTGATAATATCGTCATACTCTACATCTTGTGTAATTAGGATTCAGTATTCAATCTGGCAAGATACACCACACGGGATTGACCGCTGGTTGCTGTCAAATAATTTTTGGTTAGTTTAAGCTTGCTGAATGATCTCTCTGCAGATGCCACAGAGGCTGGATTTGTGAGCAAAATTCTCAGTCAAATACATACATTTGGAAAACCTTCTTGAAGCCTAAGTCGTAAACTTTATTTAGCAGGTCTAGTGGAAGCAATTTCTCTTTTCCAATAGTAGCTGAGTGGACGAAGGGCAAAATGCCGCATCTCAATAACGAAACTTTCTTCGTCCATATCTTTGCATTATTATGTGGCTAGGATTCTCGTTTTTTAGTCAGTTACTGCAGCAGAGTGATCCAAGTAATTCCATACTACATCAAATCGTTCTTTAATGCGTTTCACAGCATTACAATGCAGGATTAGCCATCCCAGGGCCGGATTAAGTGGGGGGCAACGGGGGCAATTGCCTCGGGCCCTCTGCTCTAAGGGGCCCCCCGTGATGACATTTATTTGTTTTAAATAAAATATTCGTTTGAAAAATTGTCGTGATTCGAAAGAGATACAAGAATACAACTCTATATTCCGATGTTGCGTTGAGTATCATTAATGATTTCTCTGCAAGTTTGACTTTCTGCTAGTTTTAGTAACCATTACTGAATATAAACATTTTCGGTTTGGTTTAATGCAAATATGTTTGAATTCTGCTTGTAATTTTTCCTAACAATCGTTCTGTTGGCATGGGCTTATCTACTCGTGCATCCCGCCAACTGCACAAATGTCGTGAAAACGATACGAAAGGGTGACACAAAAAAAGGTCATCACCTAAACTTGAATAACTTTTGAAATAATTAATCAATTCTTTTCATTTTTCAGATTTCCCAAGAAGAATTAATGTTCTAAGAGTCTACCAAATTTGACCTTCGAGATGCCATGGACTACTGAGCAAAAGATATTTATAGTTGAGGCATATTTTCGGCAGAAGTCTATCCACGCAGCTGTGTCAGACTTTCTTGACAATGTCTGGTGTTCGGACGGGGCACATTTTCTGTTGTCAGGTCACGTGGACTCTAAGAACAACATTTTCTGCGGTAGTACACACCCTAAGCACTGTCTGCAAAGGCCATTACACTCTGTGAAGTGCACTGCCTGGGTTGCCATCTCTAAACATGGCATCATTGGACCATTCTGGTTCGAGGACGACAACGAGCGGTCTGTGACAATCAACACCGAGCGATATGTCCAGGTGCTTGGCAAGTTCTGGACAGCACTTGGTCGACGGAGAG
>Ga0210059_1015851_pt1 | contig 10938 bp, 7 predicted proteins | sample Ectturendosymbi2_FD_188042 | JGI IMG/M metagenome (GOLD analysis project Ga0210059, IMG submission 188042) | Ecteinascidia turbinata endosymbiont from Florida, USA - Sample 2 (SPAdes) (version 2) | ecosystem: Host-associated > Tunicates > Ascidians > Unclassified | place: Key West, Florida... | reverse complement strand
CATGGTCAGCATTTCCCCACCGTTGGTATTCATACTGTCTTCTTCACTGGATTCACTGCTTATCAATACAGCTTGTTCCATATCTTGTCCTGTTGGATTTGTGTTGCAGTCAAATCTGACTGTAACAGAACTCACTGTCTCTCTGCATCACCTGCGCTCAACGCTGGCATGCAGCAAAACGCTTGCTGCTGTAACCTGAAGTGAAAAGAACGTTTGTTGCAATGTCATTGTTATGCAATAAATTCAAACAGTAGAACAATCTGCATGCAAGTATCACATCTGACCGTTTGTTGCAGCCATAATGCTGTGTCGCCCTGAGACACCTGAATGGAAAGTCGGACCAGCGACCGTGGCGTTACAGCAATAGAATTTCCCCACTCGACTAGTGGGAGCGCTCTACTATTGCTGCTACGAATCCAAGGTTAATTTGGCGTGGTGATTCGCCACACCTTGCATACTGGCAAACCAGCGGGCATGAATGAACTGCAAACTCATAACTGCACAATACCAGGACAGTGAGCCTGGTTCTTGTGAACCGTGGGTGTCATAAGGGCAAATAAACTGTCAATGCAAGAATTAAAACAATTTATTTGGAAAAAAGTGCTAGAAAGTTTTGGTTCTTAGTCCCAATTTCCAAAAGGGGAGAGGAATGACCGTTTTCCCCACTTGCGGACGCCCATGCCCTTTCAGTTGTCATTAAAAGCCCCTGCTTTTTTTGAAGGAACAATTTCCAACCTATGTTATATTTATTTTTCTGTAACATAGCTATGATATGGTAATGTAACAAACCTTATAATGGTAACATCAATGCCGTGTTAACTTCGAATCAGGCGCGCAACCAGGGGGGGAGCATTTAGGGCATTTCCCCCAAAAATGTTCAAAACATTGAACAGCAAATTTGATGACATTTGAAAAAACTTTCAAATAATAAAGTTGAAATTTTGTATTCTGATCATTTCTAAGAAACGTTTCACTTAAAGTTTACTTTGTCTTACTGGTTAATCATCTTACAAGATGCATCTTGAGACAGGCCATCTGATCGAAAATTTCGTAAATGATTGCAATTTTTAACCACAATTGTGCTGAAATTGGTAGATCGTTAAAATTGGTAGTAGCCAATTTCTAAGGCATTTTTTATACTTTTCTTCGTGTACTACTCTGAAAATTTTCAGAAATGCAGTGTGTGTGTACGCTGTGATTTTGATTCTTGCCATCTTCTGAAAAGGAGTTTGCATACACTCTTGAAACGTCAACCATAAATACTGCATTGCTATCACACCAGTAGAGCAAAGTTTGCACCCAGTAGACTATGCCTGGTGACAGGAACAGCGTAGCCTACTCATATGTTCATATTGTGTTAGCTTTACGTTTGCCTGAGTTTACTGTAGGTATTTTTGCTTTTATGTTCAGTGCTCAACCGTTGCAGGGGTTTCACAGTCAAGGTCTAACGTTGCAAGGGAAATTCGAGATTCACAACAACCTCAAAGTTATTAGGTGTTGTTTAAGTAGTCCTAGCAAAAGTGGCTAGACCCACCCACATCTGGTGGCGAGCCTGGTCCAACCATTCGCAACGAAGTTAAAGTTACATTCCTGCTCAGGCCCGGCGAGAGGGAGGTGCAGCCGATGCGCCGCTCTGGGGCCCTTTAAGAGTCTAGGAGGCTCAGAAACCTCAATGTTCAAAATGGAAAAGGGCAATTTCGCACAAAGTTCTCATTATTATAACTTTATTCATGCAATCTTGTGCAATTAATTGGCTAAAGTTGTTGGTTTAGTTGATATGCAATGCATCGTAATTTCTTTTGATGTGTGGTTGGGATTATCTCAATGGCTGCTGTTTCATTGTGAGCCCAACGCACTAAGTAATGCCTTACATGACGGAATGATCGGAAAATGTTATTATGACGTTACATAGGACTTTAATCAGCTCAATATTCTTATAGAATGAAGCCGATTCTTTCCTTTGTGTGTAGTTGAGAGCAGGGGTGGATATTAGGGGAGGCGAATGAGAGAGTAGTCTCCGGGCCCCTTTTTTCCCGAGATGTCGCGGAGCCCCTCCTTGAGACTTTCGCACTTAGCTTTTGCACTTTTTTGTTTAAAAGCTGATGAACCACCGTGGAGTCTTAAGCTCTGTAGCATGTCATATGTTTTGCAAAATAAAGAAAAAATATGTGGCAAAGAGGGCCCTTTAACAACTTTCATGTGTTGACAAAGAACAATGCAAAATCATATAACTTTAAACAATTTACAATGTGAAATGAACTTTCACGCAGAAGAAAATTTTCATACAAAATGAAAAATTTTGTGTAGCATGTGTAAAATATAGGGGCTTTTTTTGATGTAACGTGAACAAACATAGGGCCAAGGGGCCCTTTTTCAAGATCATGCATTGAGCAAATGACATATCACAAGTTGCTCAATGTTTTGGGGCAGCTTTGTACGATTTTGACTCGGGGCATAAAGTCTAATACCCACCCCTGGTTTAGAGATGTACATGCTGGAATTTCTGTGATTATTAATGGCAGTTGTCACACCTAGCAAGCAGAGTTGCATTGTAACGCTTTCGTAACACTGAAAATATACCCAAATAGCCATTGCAAAAGGCATGCTAAGAAGACGCGTTTTGATTTATAAAACGATTTGGTGCGTGCTGAATTTACAGAAGTTCACGCGCAGTGTGACGTCGCCCACCGGAGGCTGATAGGAAAGCTAAAAATGTGCAAAAAATTGCCTTAATATTCGACTGTAGAAAACCGGAAAAAGCGCTGTTTCAGATGAAAGTCATTTTTTGTTCCAGGGAAACACAGCTTATTTATTAGGATCAGAAATCGTGAGCAATTAAGTGCTGCTCATTGCAATGGGCTAGTAATGGAACCCAAAAAGATGTTCAGGGGCAGTTTCAGTTTTTCAGTAGTAGTTTCACTTATGCCAATTGATGATATGATAAATTTACACAAATACATTGATGTAATTGATAGAAAATCCATTCCAGAAAAGAGAAAGGTTTTTCTGATGATGGAGGAAAATTCCAATAGGATATTGTCCCTTGTTTTTCATCTGAAAATAAGAAGACGATTTTCAGGAAGCAAAATTAAATGTGATAGATTGCCCTGGAAACTCGCCAGACCTTATGAAGAATTTGCTATAAAAAAAATACCGGTTACCAAAATTCGATTGCATCACCACGACCAAGCTAATAGAGGCCGTCATTCAAGTATAGCATCCAGGGTTGCGGAGTCGGAAGTAAAATGTCTGACACCAACCACGACCTTTCCCAAATTTCCACTCCAACTCCGACCTTTCTAAAATCTCCGAATCCGACTCCTTAAGATAAAGTGAATGAAGTTTGGCGGCCAAGAATTTTATAGCAACTAACACTCAGTGGAAATCGTGGTACACAGCAAGAACTCTCTGTTTCAACAAAAGTTTCATAAGAAAATGTACCGATAAAACACGAATTCCCAATTTAGGAGTGTGGTGTAAAAGTGATCCAATTGGACTTCCGGAGTCGGACAAAACATGCAACTCCGACCTTCGTGTCGTTAGGAATCCGACTCCTCCAGAACGCCTCCCATTCTCTGCCACTCCGTGATACCGAATTGGCATCGAGACAGTAAATCAAGTAAAATTTTCAAAAACTGTTAGAATCCATGACAAAGCGAGTACCGAAATTCTGTCCTTCTATTACTTTATTAGGTTTAAAGAAGTATTAAATTGGCTTTGCTAGTGAGAATTACTATAGCCTGCTTTTAGTGTTAAATTTGATGTATCATTGTGAAATTCGCAAAGCAACTGTAGGTTATGTGTATTGTTTGAGATCAGCCTGAAACCTTTTGAAATTTAGTAATAACATTGGTAAATGTTTATGATTAAAAATACGAAATAAAACATATCGTTTTCTAGTCATAGTATCGAAAAGCTAGTGAAGCTCTTCATTAGTTATTATTTATAAGGGGGCCCGAAACAACTTTCACACCAGCACATTTTATTCCTCTCAAGGGCGCTGTTCCTGCTGCATTCCTTTCGAGAGTATTTCAGTTGGCAGACGAAGTCTCGTATCTACAGTTATAACAATAGCATCATTGATTAAATATATCTTGACAATAGTATCTTGTATCTGGCAGCTTCACTACTCGCAGTATCGTCTGCAGAAGTTGCCTCACAGCAAACATATTCAATTGAAATTTCAAAAATCTTAATAAACGATTCGATGGATTTTCTAAAACAAGACGAAAAGTTAGGCAGGTTTACTAGTTGCCTATATATCTGACGCAATAAAGCCATGGCTGCACTAGTTGAATTGCAGAACCAGGTGTTTGTATTAGGCTATTAATTTTTACTCTGTCCTGATCGTTTGGTCTGCATTTTGATTAAAAGCAGGCCTGGAAACAACTTGGGACACCAGAGGGGGCGAAGGGATTTCTACCAGGGGCCCAAATTTCTAAACTATGCCCAATTGTTTCAAACAATAAGAAAAAAAATTTCCAAGCGGGCGAAAAAAGTTTCAGTGTGGGCTTCGTCCCCCAAGTTACGGGCCTGATTAAAAACTAATAAGTTCTGATTTTCGGTAATGTTGCGAAAAGAACATATCTGTGACCGTTTGTGAAACGTTGTACCACGGTTGAACCAGCACGATGATGTCCTGGATTGAAAGTACATGAAAATTACCCCCCACCCCGGAAATGAAGAGCTGGTTGCGCCCCTGCGTCGAACAATCAATGTTCTATAAAGTTGTTACAGTAGCCTATGTTTGATTCCACGCAACTGGAGCATCACACACGGCCCACAACAACCAGTGTTGCGCGGCCTAATAAAAAGTGCTGAACGGCCCACAATTGGACCGAATTTTCTTAGAGGGAATACTGGCAGAGGCCCACATCTGGACTCAGTATTATTCGTTAAATAACTGGATTTCTTATTGGTGCAATTTGCGAGTTTGCAATGGACAACTCTGATGCAAGATCGGCTACACTGGATATTACAGGCGCGGGTGTACGAATACGATTTCAAAGAATTGCACACCGGTTATTCTATTGCACAGTGAAAGAATACAACACAGGTGTACAACAGTGGCGTGACTGACTGGGGTCTAGGCCGGCCGTTAGCTGATTGGACCGATTGCTTCCAATCGGGCCCCACGCCAAAGGGGCCCCGCAGTACGTCTACCAACCTACGTACGTACGCTTTCTATTGAAGCTGCTTATGTAGTTCCGGCGCGGGACCCATTGTTTTGTAAGCGCGGGATCCGTTGCCAACGAAAATCAAAGTGAACTGCGCGGTTTCAACACCCTACTTTATCAGAATTCGTTCTGGAATCGTAACAATGGTCATTGTTTTTCGATCATGTGTAGTCTAGTTTTTCAATAGTAGCTGTTAAGGCAGAGAAAGCTTGAATTTTGATGCTGTTTTCTGTTTTAGTTGCAAGCATTTCGTGTTAGGCAGGCCAAGTTTTGAAAGTTGCTGCAAGATACGGTTCGATAGTTTTTGCTGTTTCAATAGTTACTTCCACTTGTCTTCTGAAGGTTAAGTTTAGTTCGACATTTGAAATGTGTGTTGTTTAGTCGGTCTTTTAATAGCGTTATTTATTTTCATTGGTAGAGATCAGGTAAGGCATCCTCTTTCCCTAATTTGTTCATTGCCCTCAACATTTACATGACCATTTCCGTTACCGTGGCATCCGGAAAAAAAGTTTTTGTCTAACCTAAAAGTAATTAAAAATTTTTGGGATCATCAATCCAACAAAAGAACGTGAATAGCTTGGCGATTATGTCCATTGATTTGGAAATCCCCGGAGGCTTATTATTTGGACAAAATTCTGAGGAAAGTTCTTAATGTTAAAGCACAAATAACAAGTTTATCTTAGCAAATGCAGTGTCCGTATCGCAGGCTGCAATATCCTAAAGCAGGGCTGCGGAGTCGGAACTCAAATTTCAGGCTCTGGCTCCAGACATCTAAAGTTTATAGATCCAGGTCCGGCTCCAACATCCCAAAACCTTTGGCTCCGGCACCAAAATGATTTGATCAATTGAAAATTGATCAACATTGTCTTATTTGTACAATTGTTTATTACACCAGCATAGATGAGGCGTCGCGTGATGATGCGTTTGATGGATAGTGGAACATGTGCAAAAAGTTTGAGAAGCCCTGATCTACACACAAAGGAGCATGACCGTCGGAAAGATTTTTTCCATGGGGCAAATAATGGATTTTTCTGGGTGGTGGCCAAACGCTTTTTCCAAGGGTGGGCCAACAATGGTGAAATTTCATTATAACAACTCGAAACTAAGAGACAAACAATTTTCTATAGGAAAATATCAAATGTTAAAATCCATGGGGGCCTTGTCAGTGGCGTAGCAAGAGTATGGGCTGCCCGGGGCGGCCTTTGAGTTTGGCGTCTCCGAAGCCCATAAAAATACATATTTTACAGTGACTGGCTCTTAAAAGTTTGTATGTGTATTAATTCGTTTGTGCACCATTATAATATTACAGTGCTCTCACATGCTCAAACATGGTATGCTTATACACACCAAAAAACTCAAACATTGTAACAGTTAAACAAGAAGCAAAAATGACATACATACAGGGAAAAATAGTAAAAAAAGTATAAAAAATTAGGACCATCTTTCTTTCTGAAATGAAAACTACAATTTTTTACACAGTAACTTTTCTTGTCTTTTTGCTGGCAAAGTCTTTAATGACAATGTCCAAATTTATATTGTCTGTCAAGTGTTGCTCTACAAACAGTGTAGCTAGACTTTTCAACCGCAAGGTGCTCATACTAGATCTTAAGTAATTCTTGATCAGTTTTAGTTTCGAAAAAGTCCTCTAACAGGTAGCAACAGTAACGGCAATTGTGAGGAAAATCGGCAGCATTATTACTATATTTGGAACAGAGTTCCCAAGGTTATACTTTTGAATAAACTGCGAAAGTTCAAGGGGGTCTTCTTTCTATACTGTGATCTGTATATCTGCAATATCGTATAACTGTGATGCAGTAATAACGTTCTTCTTAACTGCACAACAATGAACAACAAGCGACGCAACAGCTATCAATATTTCTTTATCGGCTATTAACTGCACTCAATCTCCAGTGCCAGGGATGCCAGATTGGCCATTTCATGGCCAATTTCTAAAAATTTGGCTATTTTTGAAGTGCGCTGGCCATGAAGAAACGCACTTGACCATTGCGCAAAATTTGACAATTTTGTCGGTTTGTCATTGTTAGACTAAATTTTCGTTTTGGACAGTCTTCATGTCACTGTTACAGTAACACCATGGTACTTCAACCTTGTAGTATTGCTTTGAAGGGTGTACTGTAGTAGTGATTTAGCCCTTGCAGTCAGTAGATTTTGTGTTTCATTGAGTGATAATCTTTTTGTTACCATTGGTAGCTGCTGCACGCGTATTGTGTCAGAAGACTGCTGCACTCGTATTTTGTCAGAAAACTGCTGCATTCAGTTGTGTGACTGATAACATTGTAGTAGAAGTATTTCACATTGTTGGTAAGATTTTTCTCTATACGTTTCTCATCATTTTTGCAGTAACACTCTGCAATACTTCAACATTGTAATGTTTGAAGTGTGTAGTAATTATTTAGCCCTTGCAATTTGTAGATTTTGTACAAGTGTTTTAGTCGGACTTGCCATGAGTTAATGTTTGCGCTCAGGTGTTCCTCTCCTTTCTTCCATATATGTGAACTAAACGATGGTTTTGAGCATGTGATGAAATGATTAATGCATTTCATCACTTTAATCTTTTGTTCCATGTTCATATAGTTGGAGCACAAGATCAAGGGGATTGTAGCATTGCCATTGAATTGAAAATTACATTTCAAACTGTTTAACGCAGAAACGGGTCAGAACTGAAGCGTGTATCTAAAATAGTGTTCAATATTTGGGTCTAAGTTTTATTAAGGGTAAATAAAAACAAATTGTAACACGTGATTTTAAGTTCATGGCAGAAATTGCTATTTTAGTGTTAAAACTTGCTTCTTTGGCAGAACCAAAAATTTCGGCAAAAAATATACTGTCTTCCGAAAAATTTGAGAACCTAATGAAAATGGAAATCAACATAGTTAAAAAAGTTTGTAATTTTGGCCATAACGTTTTCAAAAAACAGCCATTTTGGCCATTTTTTATCAAGATTTTTGCCATAAGCTACGGAAAATATGTGGCAACCCTGTCCTGTGCAACTAACTGGCTTTCTTGGAATCTGAATGCAGCACGGTAATCTAAAAATTTTCATGACGCATCAACATACTGAAGCAAGAAATCATTTTTCATAAAAAAACGAGGAACCCTCACGGAACCCTTAGAACTCACGTAACCCCACTACATGTTTTGCGCAACACTAGGGTACCACGGAACCTCTGTTGAAGAATACTGAGCTAGAGTATATATCTCCACACACATGGAATCCATTTTGACGAGCGCAAATCCAACTACACATTTATTAGATTTACACAGAAATGTTTTTACAACCAACAATGCGCTTTTACTCGCAGATACAAAACTTAAGAGCACTTACAAAAGTTTAGAGCTCACCACAGCCACACGTTTGCATACAGTCATCAACCATACTCCTAAGTTCTATGAGGTCATATAAGGACTACGATCAAACGCCAATAACGATCCAACACTTTATCAATAACCGTGTAGTGAAACAATAAAATTTGACAATTGAGTTGATAAGCGTGTTGAAAACTGTGTTGCAGCTTCATTTAAAAAGTCTATTGATTCAACATCCCTGATACACGATTGTTTGACTAAGATAGCAATCGTGTAAATACAATTGCCATAGTTAAAATTACTCAAAATCAAAAACGTCCTTCAACTGCGAGTTATGTCCCGACATTAAAACCACTTTTATTTCAATACAGCCGTTGAAGTTTTATAGCCTACAGCACAGTCCATAGTGCCGCGCCCATAATAGTGCCGCCAGGGGCAGACCGTCCCCCGCCCCCCTTTGACTACGCCACTACTTTTTGTCACACCTTTTCATTTGGTGATGTTTTGTAGCTAAGTTGTGATATATTCCCTGTGCTGGCTGATCATATCAAGCGTGTTGTTAATTGCATTTAAAACGTGGTTAATTGGCCTACTGTTCCCGGGATAGCTACCTGGCAAGAGAGGAGGTATTGACAGTCCCGTCGCCATGGGGGACTTTGTTGGGCTTAGCCTCCCCAAACAAAGCTCCAAGTACCTCCAAATTGAAATGTAAGCACTGCAATTCAGTGGAGTTTCATCATTTTCAGAATGTCAAGCCCCTTGCACAAACGTAAAGCCACATATTGAAAATTTCTGCCGACGGTTCTGGGTATTGAGTGTGGTAACACATGGATTTATTGGGTGTTCCGGAGATGTCCATGGAACGGACATGGAAAGTCTCTGTTCAAGAGGTGAAACGGGGGCCATGCCTCCAAACACCCTTAGCTTTGCATTAATCCTTCGCACCTCGCTCTTCAACATCACTCAAGATTTCTACCATTATGACCCTCGTCAAAAATTTCTGCACACGCCACTGAATGGGGCCCCGCAAAAGTGCTTCCAATCGGGCCTCACACTTGCTAAAGTCGGCCCTGACTGGGGTACAAGGGTGCGAACATCCACCCTAAAAAGATAAATGCAAAAATTGATACCCATTTTGCTTATGTTTCGGTATTCAGTACTTTTTTATTTTCAGTAAGTTGTTTTCTACGTTTCTCAGACGTTTTTGGACTGTTGTTTTCCGGTGGTTTCGGTTTTAGTATATAGAAATTCACACTCAGATACACTTTCCTTTCTAAACGTTTTTCGGAATGCTGGCGAGGGGGCCTGCGGTGGCCATTGGGTCTCTTTCAGGTGTACAACTTAATTTTCCTGAATAATTTTTTCCTAGGTTATAGCCTTCTAAAAATGCCTACAATCAACGTGGATTCAGCAAACGTTACCTGCACAACAGTTAGCTTATCAAGGCAAAATTCTAACAAAGAAGGTATTCACAATGCATTTCGCGATTGGTGGCTTTAGTAAGTTATGGCACGTGGGAAGATCATTTTCTTTTACGTATTAGACAAACACGAATATTGAAAGGAGAAATGTGGGAAAAAAGTCCATGGTGAGTTCAATTCTGGTGTCTCTTATTCCGTAACAAAGGTGCTCAATCATATATGGGGGCACCTTTTTACCCCCTCGGACGGAGGCACGGGAGGCCCTTCCTCCAGCTCTGGGGTCATTGCCCACCCAGCCTCCCCTTTAGAACCGCCACTAACCCCTTCACCGTTCCGACAAATGAGCATGCACCCCTTCAGCACTTAGACAGATAATCATGTACCCCTAAAATTTCTTATGACAAAATCTTTTGTCACGACCATTCATACATATATTTAACAATAAGCACATAATGACTTGAAAGTGAATATTGAATATTCACTGATATATATGTAAATATTTGGAAATGGAAGATATGAAATACATATTTCTCTTTTATTGCAAACCCTAAATGTATCCTTTGGATAAGCAAATGTACATCTAGGGGTACATGTACCCAGTGCCGTGGCAAGAGCAAGTGAGGCCCCCCCCGAAATTTCACGTGGGGCCCCCCATACGCTATTGGCCTATTATTATGTATTGCAGTGAAAAGTCGTAACCTCTCTGGCAGTCATTTTCTCCTCAACAATATGATTCTTTCGTATCTTTGAAAACAAGAAAAAAACTTCATTTATTTTGCTTTGTTTAAAACTTACTACATCGCAATAGAATTGGTGTTACTGTCTTTCGCAGCCGAAAAGAAAAAATGGTTGAAAAACATGAAATAGGTTTCACGAAACCCGGTCGAAGTATTATACGTAGGAGAATATGTAATAAAGGCAAGGAACGCATTGCTGACACCTTTTAAAAGTACTGCATCTGAATGCCTGCCGGTTGAAGTGAACTCTGAACATACATGAAACTCGTTACTCGG
>Ga0210059_1015850_pt1 | contig 10938 bp, 8 predicted proteins | sample Ectturendosymbi2_FD_188042 | JGI IMG/M metagenome (GOLD analysis project Ga0210059, IMG submission 188042) | Ecteinascidia turbinata endosymbiont from Florida, USA - Sample 2 (SPAdes) (version 2) | ecosystem: Host-associated > Tunicates > Ascidians > Unclassified | place: Key West, Florida... | reverse complement strand
GATTGTGGAACGGTCGTTTGTCTTGATGTGGCGATGAGCTGGATAGTGGCCTTTTTAAGTATGGGGAGTTGTGTGTGGTCGATCTCGTTGTGAATAATGAAAAATCCGGCGTTGGTGCTCGTGACGTGTTTTGGGAATGTAATGCCGGGGAGAATGCAGTTTTGGTCAAATTTATATAATCTGCTTTTAGTGTGTTTTCGTCAAGATAAAAGGAAGGTAGGGTGTCTTGTAGTTGTTTGAGTAATAGGATTTTGTCAAGTAGTTGCGAAATTTTTGTTGAATGGGGGGTGGTTCTTCTCTGATAGTAGTTGAGAAGTTTTTCTTGAGTGGTAATTTCGTTTTTTAGGGCTAATTCATTCCGTGATAAGGAATTGGGTAGGGAAAAGTCTGGTATGGCTAAGTTTTGTAGGGTTCTGCTTAGGGCGGATGGGGCAAAGGGATTGAGTAATTGTGTATCTGTTTGATTTGCTTGTAACGCAGGGTATAAATTAGCAGAAGGTGCGATTGGTGTTTCTGTAGAGGGAGATAAAGGTTTTAAATCTTGAGTAATTGTTTGTACTATCTTTAGAGACGATAAAGTGGGATCTTCGCGTTGTTGCTTTCTGTATTGGTTGGTCAACTTTTGACGTTTCTTGTTTGTGTAGTTGAAGTGTTTCATGTGTGAAGCTAGATCATTGGTGCCTATAGTTGCTTTGTGTTGATTGTGTTGAATCTTAGCGGCTAAGTGTTTTATTTGTTTGGCCGACTGAGCTTGGTCGATGACTATCTTTTCGATGTCTTGCTTTGTGATTTGTTCTTCATGTTGTTTGTCTTTGAAAATTCGTTTTAGAAACTTCTTTTTGAATGGTGTTTTACTCATGTTTTTATCTGAAAAGCAGTGTGTTTTTATTTGATGGTTAAAATTAATGAAAGTGTATCTGAAACAGGAAAAGGTAGTGATTAGCATGATATGAGCAAGAGTGATGGTTTGGTGTGCCTTTGAAAATCGCAGTTAACATTATAGAAGTCTGTTAAAAATATGAAGATGCTACTATATTAACTAAGAAACCATAAATAGAGAATGTAACCTTGAAACTGTCGATGTAACCGCGATTGTGCAAATGATACGTCAAGTTACTATGTTTTGGGACCGCGTCGTTGTGTTGTAAGTGGAAAGTTGACCGTTAACAGAGGACCAATATAGTTGCGCTGCAATTGACTGGCTGTAGGGTACGAAAAATGGCTGTTGCGTTAGGTGGGTTTAATGCTTTTGGCGTTACAAAGTGGTGATGAGCTAAAAAAACGTGGGAGTGGACTTGGGATGAATAAAATGTAACTCTTTGTCTAATAATAATGGGTATAAGATGTATGCAACATATTGGAATCGCCTTAAAATCCTGTAAATGCGAAGGTTTTAGGTAATCTGTTGAAGGAAATCATTTGGTCGAGATAATATTCCTAGATATTGATTCTTTCCACTAAATGAGTGGATAATATGTTCTCATAACCATGGTGAGGCGCGGTAGTATATTCAGTTTATGTGGCAGAACTAGTTCTGTACACGTTTAGGACGAGTCAGTGGAAGGAGGAATTTGTGAACTTGTAGACTTGCGTGTTTTCCCAAAAGGGTGAGTTTCTTACAGGGTGCATAAAAGTAATCGCGTCGAAGTTGCGCAAGCCGGACACGAAGCGTGTTGAATAATGTGCCCACCATGCTGTTTTGAATTGATGCCTCCATTAAATGGAACGAGAAAGGCTGCGTTGCCGAGTTTAGGAGATCGTTTTTGACAGTGGCGGTAAATTCTTTTGTACCGTTAAATCGATGCGAAGTTTGGTAGTTGCAAAACGTTGCAGTTTTGGTGGTTGAAAAAAAGCATGAGCAATTTGGTTTTAATAATTGCGTGGTTTAATGCGTATCTGCGTGTAGAAATTTAGAAAGTTCGCGGATTGTTGGTTATTTCCGCAAGATTATCAGCTTATTAATAACTGTTTTTGATTATTAGGGGGAATTAGAACTAACGTATAATTTTCTATTGCACATTCGGTAAACTTTTTTTCAGCTTATTTTTACGAAATGTTTAGATTTGAGGAAAAAAAGGAATTAATTTTAATATTAGTAAAGGATTTTGTTAAAAAGTTATTAATAGTTGGAAAATTGCTCTTTCTTGCTTGAAAATTTATTTTAAATTTTATCTGAAAAATGAGGATGTAGAAGATGTGATCAAAGCGGTTTGAAATCCAAAAAAAAACAAACTATTTTTCTATTTGTTTCAACACAATGAAAGCAAAGATTGTTTCTTAGTTCTTTGTATTGCATCACAAAGAAGAGAGCAATCAAAAGAAAGAGCATTACAGACACTTGCAAATGCTACAGATATATTTGTTAAATTGAATACTGGAATAATAATATATACTGTTAGATAATGACTAGTGCAGTTTTATAATCTGAGTAATAGGTAACCGTTGCAGTCTTTATTGTGTAGATCCATTCAAGTTACTGAGGATAGTATAAAAATGCTGAGGATAAACTCTGTTGATATATTGAACAAATAGGCATTTTGGTATGCCTAGATACTTAAGGGTTTCAGATATTTTGGCTTCATCCAAGGAGTGGTCCATGAGCAGATAATGCAGATTTTCCTGAAGGATTGGTGATGCAAAGAGTGTTTGAATGTCTTCAATCTGAAGCGAATTTTGTTGAAGAGCTTGATGAGTTGGATACATCAAACAGAAAGATGAGCGGTCCTTTGTTTTAGGTTTTGAACTTGTAGGATGTGGAGAAAATGAAAGTTTAGCTGGTCGTAAGGTTGTATATTTCGCGATGGGCGTCATGGCCTCTCCAGTGTCTGGTGTCCCAACAAAGTTAGGATAAGGGGCCGGTTGTACAGCAGTTTGATGAGCATATTCTTCCGGAAACGGTGGAAGACTTGCCGTGTTTCTTTCTTGAACATTCCAAGGATCACAGATTCTAGGATCTCTTGAAAATTTAGGCAGAATTGGTGAACTCATCATTGCCATGTTGAGATTAGGATGAGATATGGACGGACTGAATTTGTCAAACTTTGCCATGTTGGTTTGCAGCAGTTACTAGTCAATTTTTAGAAACAGGGCTAATGCTGAAACACAAAAACGCGATTGTCATGCAAATGATCATGCACGCTAAACAAAATCTTTGACTGAATAAGTATTGCAATATTAAATTCTGCATAATAAAAGAACACAAGCAAAGAACATGGACATGTTGCACATTGCAATTAATGTTACATAGCAGCAGGAGTATTGGTTAAGCTGACAGAAAGTCTTGAATAAATGCAGCATATTGTTCAGCACATTGTTCATCAGGACAGGTAACTCGTCGATGAATCAGGGATTCTGGACAGGTTTTCGGAAAGTCTGTATGACTGGTAGGCGTAGAAATTCGTGATGTAGATTCTTTTTCGCACTGATGAACTGCTGTGCATCTTCATTCGCACTTCGTTCCAACTTGTAACAACACATCAGTCATAAAGTCAGTTTTATGTGAATAATTGAAGGCAAGTTTGTCCTTATCTCCATTATAACCATATATTAAAATATATCGCGAGTTATTCTTGAAGTTGTCGTTTTTGACTTGGAAGATTTTTAAGTTCTTGAAACCAAATATGAGGGGTAGTTCGTGAAGACGAAAAAAGTATTCTGTTTCTTTTAGAAGTCGAGATGTGGTAGTGGGTTGTACTGCTTCTCTGATTGGGACCACGATGTCAGGGTGTCCCATAATAGATTCCAAAGTTGTTGCAGTATGTGTAAATTGTTGTTTCGTATTTGTAGTTTCTCTACGTCTTAATCGCTTTATAATATTCATAATCAGGTTTAAAATAGATAAAAAGCTGTTAAGTAAAACGTAAAATAATAAGTTAAACAAATTTGCATCAACGGCGCTGGTATGTTGAAAAGAGTTTAGACAAAAACAAGAACAAGTGAAGACACATAAAAAATATTCGAGCGAAATTAACCATTTTATTTTTCCTTTACTGCAAGTTCGGTAATGTAAACACGTCTCAGCGCTGCTTGCGCGTCTGTTAGTTCTGCTCAGGAAACGCGGGCTGAAACATCCGTTTGAGTCATGTGTTAGAGTTGTCACGATTTGCACAAAAGTAGGAAATCAACTGTTTTGATTTTCGGCGTTGCTGGCAAGTCAGAATGATTTTGCAAAAATCAACTTACCATAATTGAGCCCAAAGCCCTTTTTATGATGCGTTTAATCACAGTGAAAAGGAATGAAATCTTTTTCATGTAGATCGAAAACTTGTTGTGGAATGAGGGCGTCTTTTAAGAGTTGAAATGGTTCGCGACAAGCGTAATCACCCATTTGGTTATCCTTTCGTTCGTTTCTACTTAATTTATATCGTCGTAATTGTGCTTGTTTTTTTTTTTTTGCGGGCAATTCCATCGAGGATGTTTTTGTCTATTGCAAGCAGGGCAAATTGTTGGTTTTTGTTTTTGGATCATCTTGGAGATGTTTTCGAGCGTTTCATTTCGGTTTAAAAGTTTTTCAATTGTGTCAATTTGCCAGTCGGCATGCTGATCTGTGATTATATTAGTTATTTTATGATAGTTCGGAAAGTGTAAAGATTGTTGTAGTTTTTTTATTTTTTGTGGACTTTTGGACTGGGCAGTTAATTGTCTATTTTTATCCCACTCTCTTAACGCTTGCAAGTATTGTTGATGCGATTTTACTGTGGTGTCTTGGTGTAATGTAGTTGTTCCAATCTGTAAATGAAAAAGTTAAATCGGGTTTTTGTTATTGCTAATAGAAAAAATTATTTATGATAAAGTCTTTACCTGAGATTTTTGTGGTGTTTTGTTTGCCATAGTCTGGTGATCAGAAGAAGTAACTGGACTAGTAGGTATGTCTTGATTGGCTATAAGTTTCAATTCCGTTGACAAAAACATGCGAACATGAGGTGGAATGGGGTCTAATTCAGTGAGGATGAAATTCCAAACTACTCTTCGCAGCGCAGTTACATGTTGTTTTTGCCAATATTCTTCTTTCCCCTTGTTCGATTTTATGCGGATTCCAATGCAACATGGTGGTAGATCAGCAAATGAAGACAATAACATGCACGCACGATTTAATACTGCGCGTCGTAGTAAGGAATTTTTTACAAATAGTTGTAAGTATGGAATTTTTTGTGGTTTCCAATCCAATATTTCACGTATGGACTTATTGATCATTATGTATTCTTCCTCTGTTATGGCCACAAAACTTAAATTGAAGGCCATCTGTCGAAATAGGAGCGGAGTTGCGTCCTTTTGCGTGCTAGGTTCAGAGCGTATGATGCTTTGAGCTTGTTGTATATCAAATAGACCTGTGAGATGGAGCTTAACGTACAAGGAAGGATATTGCTGAACATCTATCTTCGCTGTTTTTGTAGGTGGTTCATAATTAATTGAATCAGTTTCCATTTCCATGATATATTTTGCATAGACCAGGTCGATAAATATCAAAGAAATTTTTAGACTATTTAAATTAATCTAAATCTGGAGAAAATGAGAACATGCTAACATATAAAGCAACATTATACCTGTTATTCTGCAAATGGATTTGTAGGTGGGTTGTTTTCTGAGTTTTTTTCAGTAATGGCTTCGAGGGCTACCAGAAATTCCCGCATTTTTGTTAGTACACTTTTAGGCAGCAATGGTGCGTTGATTAGAATAAGTGACACAATGTGCTTATGGGTATGCAAAGCACTATTAGAAGGTTTCGGTGCATTTTCAGGCTGAATTTGTAGATGAAAGACACATGGCGATAGATCATCATGTTTTGCTAAAAACGTGCTAATTCTAAATAGTAATTTAAATTGCTCATCAGATGAAGGAACCAAAATGATGATAGCCGGAATTTGAATTTGAGTCAGAAACATAGCCTGATAAAGCATGATTTTTGCAATAAAAGTGTTGATATAATTATGCTCCACAACGTAGGTATCACTGTCAATCTCCCAGAATTTGTAGGCATTGACAAGGCTACGATCCGTGGAAAATTTTATTACTGCATCTTGAATGAAAGGGATTTGGTTACGGAGCCATCCCCACGGATAGGGTACTCGTTGATCGTTTGACTGAGTGGGTTGTTCTCTGGGCGCAGTTGGTGCTAAAGGTGGAACATTTTCTTTATTCTCTTCCGTGCGTGAAACTTTATTCAACACTTCACAAAATTGGGCCAAATCCATTTTTATAGTCATTAGAAATAAACAAAATTAGTAAAAAAACTTCTGAAGATCTGCATGTTAATCAGAATGTTAGTTTAAAAGAGTTTAGATATATAATCATGCAACTCAGCTGTTTCAATCTAGTAATTCGGAGTGCAGAAGATGTAAGGCTGGTGTCAACCATCCGAGAGTCTGTAAAAATTAAAATTCGCCTTAAGAAGTTCGTTTCAAATCATTATTTTGAAAAGATTAAATTAGGACGATGTAATTGTAATCAGTTAACCAGAAAAATATATGTATGCCGTAATTTTTCAATTGAAGATGCTTGTTAAATTACTTGAAAAGTCTGTTATTGATGCTTATAGTTGTATGCTAAACATCAGTCACTGTAGTGCGGTCTGAAGGAAGACCAAGAGGTTGTCTATTTGGAGCTACTGACCAAGCAGCGTTCGACGCTGGCGAAATGCAGAGAGATGCATCCACATGCCGAGTCAGATCACGGGCACCAATATGCAATGCAGCAAGCTACATTAACATTGGTTGCGCGTTCCTAATGAAAGTGAATGATGCTTTAATACTTCCGTACAAACAATCAGGTGTACACTCGTGAAAGTGAAGGGACCGTCATTTCGTTTGATGAAACAATCGAGCGTGCACTTGCGTGTATAGGCTGTCATTTTGTTTACGCAGAAGCGTGAAAAGCATCACATGGTAAACTCGTCCAGTTATTCATGCCAACAAAATGCCTTGATCAATAAATTGGTCAAGCCGTTATCTAACTGCCGAAGCAGAAATTCAGGTCGCAAATTGCTAACATTTAAAGCTTTCAGAGTGAGGTGTGGAGTGTACTTATTCAGAAGAAATGTCTTGCAGTGACTCACTAAAAGGGCACACAAAATTTGAGTAGTTGGGCGAATGAAGTGATTTTAGGTCTATGACGCTTTGAGTAAATCACTTGATTGAAAAATCGTTCTGCTGCCATAATTTTGAAATTTAATTTGGTTTAAAAATCAAGCATCTAGTGATTTTGCATAAGAATTTGCAGTTTTTTTATTATTTTAGAAGTCGTTTAAAGTTTATCAGGTACCTTTGAACGTATCTGATTAACCACGTTGGGTGCCAAATATATAACGGAAAAAGTTTAGTTGTTATGCTAAACAGTGCCGCATTTAGCTGCATCCGAATTTCCTACGTGAGTTCGACCATAGACGTAGCAAGGACGGTATTCACAAATCTAAGTTTGCTTGACCTCCCTATCAAAAGACTCCTAAATCTAGTTAGAACAATGAGAGTAACACACATAATTCATTCATTATCTTTTTATTATAAGGTTGTAGAAAGTACAATAAACATAACTCACCAAACAAAGTGGTATTCCAATGTTGTTGACTCTCAGACTGGAGTTGACCCCAGCGATACATTCTTACTAATCTTAAACACTAACTAAATGCTGTAGTATTAGAAGATGTCAATACACATAAGAGTTATGCTAACACTGTATGCTCAACTGTCTCTGAGTCGTGACTACCATTGCACATCGCATGTTAACAAACGCCTTTTTTTGTTTCATATTTATCAGGAAGGATTCTCGTCGTGTTTAACACGTGACTATATTTCCTAGAATCTGATGTCAGGGAACTACTAGAGAGTATGGTTTTAGTATGTAAAGTTTAGTCATTATTACTTTATTACTTTCTTAGTGTATTGAATCGCATATGGCGACTAAAGTCCCTTCTCCAATCATTTCCATGATCAAGAGAACGGCGCTCCGTCTTCCAATGGACTCTTTACGTAAACAAAGTACCAGGGTGTAACTGGGGAATAAACGAATCCCTGGGTTGTGTACGTGACGACTTGGGTCGTTCCTTAAGAGGTCAAACTCAGAGGTTATTTCACGTGAGCGACCACTTATTCTGAAAGAGTACTACAGGGCTGCACAAGACATCGGTCTTTTGACAATAGCAGTCAAGTAGCGGCGGCCAGTTCGGTATAGACCAAACTTGCTCTGTACGAGACAGAATCCCTCCCAGACAAGCCGTTAGTTTCGACTAAAAGCGAGTCACTATGACTCAAGCCTTCAGTACAGGTCTCTTGAACTATGAGCGAGAGGCTCCCTCGTCGGGAGTCTTACAACTGCGCATCTCTCATAGCCTTAACCTAAAACCTTTCAGTAATAGGCAGAGCCAATGTTTTACTTCTAAGGATGACAAACTCAAGGCAGGGCAAACCAGGGAAGGAATTCAGAAACTGAACTCTCGAGTGGGCTGGGCGACCCTCTTTTATAGTCAATTTTTGGCGTTGTAATCGCACGATTGTTACTAAATTTAGTATCATTATCTAATATTTCATGTATCAGTCATGTGACTGATTGCCTCATAATCATGTGATGGGTCACAAGACTGGGGGCGTTAACCGATGATGTAAGCATCAAGTTGTTTGATTGGTTAGTGATTATATCATAGTCATATGACATGTCACAAGACAGGGGGTGTTAACCTATGATGTAAGAATGTTCTTATTTGATTGGTTAGTGTTTTTGGGGCGTATGCGTTTTGCTGGTCACATGACTCAGAGCAGTACACGATAATTGAGGTCATTATACAATAATAGAAATTGCAGTCACATTTTGTTCAAACTTCTTCTAATCTTGGTTCTCTCTCTTATTTGGGTTAGGAGAGAGAATGAGTTTGCATATTTGATTCCGCTTGTGTCTGCTCTCTCTCATTTGTTCTTAAGTTTGAAATGAGAGAGTTGCTTGTTCGTTGTTTCCAGAAAATGGAAGATTTGTCAAAGTGAGAGAGGGTTATTTTGCATTGTTGATTCCCAACAAATGGGAGTTTCATAAAGAACATGTACAGACCATAAAGCGTCTGCTACATTCCTCCCCTTCCTAAGGAAATTGACTGTTTCAGTCAATTTTACATGATGGGGTAGTGTGTTGTTATTTCGTTTTGGAGACTCTTCACTGTTCCCTGTAGATCCTTGATTTCTTGTTCCGTTTGATGATGTTGTTCTTCTGTGGTGAGTAACACGTCTTCTTCTGTGTTTTCAGTTATTAATTCATATTCTGGAGGTTCCTTTTCGTTCTTCCAGGTGAGTTGTCCCGTAACATGTAATGGATTATAATATTCTGTCGTATTAGGCTCGGTTTGACTTTGTTTGTTTTCTTTATTTCTTTTCTTGTCTTGTTTGGTTTTGTAGTTGTACTTCAGATGAATGCTTATTTGATTTCTCAAAGCATCAAGAATCAGGATGAAGATCAGGATTGATGTTATTAGTATGAGTCCCATGATTGTGGCTGAGGGTAGTTTTTGTGTCCAATGTATCGAATTCTGCAACGAATGACATCACTTGATCGAGATGTTTCTTTTATAGTAGGCATCATGGTGTTTCCATATGTGCGGATAAGTTTGCATATGCGTTACAAGGTTTATTTCGACTTTTTCCAGTCGTTTTTTGTGTAAATACTTATAAGCGATGAGGAGTAATATTATTCCTCCTACAACACTCGCTGTTATAATTATTATTTGTATAGGTCCACTGACGACGTTTAGTCCTTCTGAAACAACATCTTTAACAAGTGTGGTACCTGTCTCAAGAACTCGAATTCCAGTATCGCCTACTGTTTTTATGATACCTGAGATTCCGAGACCTACATCTGCTCCTGGGAACAGTATAGGTTTATATTCATTTGTGAATTTTATTATTTCGATCGGTTTTACCGTAATGGTTGCTATTTCTTGAAGTACTCTTATGTTTTTGTCATAATTATCTTCATTTTTTAGTACTTCTTTCATTCTGTTTAATTGTTCCAATCTTATTGATTGATTTCTGACTATTAGTGGGTGTCTCTGTTTCCAAAGAGTTAGGTTATGTTCTCCTTGTTTAATGATTTTGTATATTTCTGTATTTTGAATTATGCCATTTTGTATTTGGTTTCTGTAAATGGTATCATTTTTTAGGGCTGGTATGTTTTTCAAGGTTTTTAAGGTTCGCAGGATTAGTTTTCTTGCGTTGTATTCTTTTAAAGCAATTTGTGTCTGATGTGCATTTTGACTCAATATTAATTTTCGGTTTTCAATAGATCTTCTGGTCGTAACAATTTGTTGTTTTAGTAATTGTTCGTTGAAGGCCAATACGTATATTTCGAATTTATGTTGTCTGTTTGTCAAATCTGCTGTAACTCTGGAGAGCGTTGCAATGGCCTTTGTCAATTCGATTTGCTGTTTTTGTAATTCAGAAACTTGATTTTCTATTTGATTAAATCGGTGTGTGAATCTGCTTTCCATTTCTTCAAGTTGTTTGTTTATTCTTTTGTTATATGTTGTCATTTGTGCTTCGATTATGCCTGCAACAAGGGCACTCATAAGGAGCGAAATGAGAACCACTACTGCTAGAGTGACTTCTCTCTTTGTCCTTAATGGTTCTGAAGTTTCTGTTACGTTACCATATACGGTATAGTTGCTTGGTAAAAAGCATGCGTTTGCGTATGCTATTGATGGTTTATTTTCCGCTATATCTGGAAGGATTCCAGGTTTTTGTAACGCGGTTTTTATTGATCCAACTGCATATCTGCAGTGGGGTTCTTGCATTTTTTCGCATATTTCAGTATTGTTATGGTATTTATAACAATTTTCATACGGTTTTTGTTTTATATGTTTCGCGTTATGCATGTCTATTTTTGCTGAACTGACTCGTTCGCAATATTGATCGCCTTTATGGTAGGCGATTAATGTATCTTCAGGTTGTAGATTTTTGTGGATCAAGG
>Ga0210059_1015848_pt1 | contig 10939 bp, 9 predicted proteins | sample Ectturendosymbi2_FD_188042 | JGI IMG/M metagenome (GOLD analysis project Ga0210059, IMG submission 188042) | Ecteinascidia turbinata endosymbiont from Florida, USA - Sample 2 (SPAdes) (version 2) | ecosystem: Host-associated > Tunicates > Ascidians > Unclassified | place: Key West, Florida... | reverse complement strand
TAACCTTTTGGAATGCCAGGTAATCAACCAAAAGCGCAAGCGCAAGCAACCAATTAAAGGCAAGAATTTTATCACAAGGGTGAGTGTAGCCAAAAACAAACATGAAGACCTTTGACGATCTGATCCAGCTCACCGAACAGATAAATAAAGGTCGACGAGCTTTACTTTTGACCACCCTTGTTTATTGCGCTGCACTTGGACCACTCAGAGCCTGTTTCTCTAATTTAATTGTTGCATAGGATGTGACATTCAGGTAGACATACAGTATGTGTTACCGACGATGCTCTGGTTAATGTGAAACGAATCTGTCTTACAACAGTACATTGCATTTGAGAAATCAAATGCAAGCCGAGGCAGGGGCGCAACAAGCTGATATTTTCGGGGAGGCAAAATGATTGCAACTTGTTTTTGCACTATTTTTAGGGGGCCTAAATGGTTGTAAGTTGTTGTTGCAGCAAATAACTAAACACGATTTTGAAAATTTTGGGGGATGAAAATTTCCCGGTTGCCCATCCCCTGGTTGTGGGCCTGAGTGGAGCCATTTTTTCTTGGGAATACCGTAAAACATTCTGCATGATTTCGTCAAGTCTTTTTAATACTGGAAGCATTTTTGTCAGAAGTTGATTTGTCTGCAAAGCTTCCTAAACATCAAACTTAATTAATCGTGTGAAAGCTAAGTTGTAGTGCATTTCACGAACTTATGAATATTGTTTGCCAAAAACAAACATTTTTTTAACATTGTAGTTTAAATTTTGATACATAAGCATAGAAGCAGGGATGTAAGTGGGGTGGAAAGACGTGGGAACGGCGTACTCACACCTTACTGCACTAGTAACGTTACTTGAAGGTTTGGATGTTTCATTTCAACTTCTACGTGTAGCGCCTTGAGCAGCATAAATGAATAAATGAGAGGCTATCTCGTCTATAGCACCGTAGCATGGTTGTGTAATTACTGTTTGTGAAATCAACAATGGTATTTGCGTACTCCACGATTCGTCTGATTGTTTGCACTTATCGTAACTCTGCTATCTTCTTTTCAGAGGAGTAAAATAGTCTTGAAGTTTTCAGACGGTTGCGTAATAGGTCACAGCTAGCCTGAGTGGATCGCGAGAACTAAAGGAGCTTTCAGTGTGTGGGGGCATCTGAGCGATATTTGGTGTTAAGAGTTCGGCTTTAACCTAAATAAGGGGTGTAGTGGGTTGGAAACGGCGAAACGGCGTTCCCCTACCTCTTTTTTAGCACTAGTATACACCCCTGCATAGAAGGACCCCGAAAGTACATTCAAAATCACAACAGAGATTGTGACTGTTTCTCATGTTTGACCGGGAAGTTGGATCAAAAGTGCAAACCGCAAGTGTGTTTCATTCTTTACTTCAAGAATACACAATTCGTAGAGCAACAAAAGAACAAAAGTTACGCAGTGCAAAAATCAAAACTAACAAGGTTTCTGCTCAACCAGTTTACAACTGCTGTGTGAAAAACACGTAAGGAAAACGTCTCTTTACTTGGAAGTTGTTGCTGAATTGTTGCGTGCAAGTAACATTTTAATCTATGCCAATCGTTCTGGCTAGAAAGAAGACGGCATCTTCTGCACTAGAATAGCCAAACAAGGGACCTACCGTATATACTTGTGTATAAGTCGATCTTATGTATAAGTCGATGTGTATTCTAAGACCAAAAGTTGCGTCATTTTAAATATTACCTGTGTATAAGTCGACTGTAGATTCCAGGCAAAGGCGCTGTAAGAAACAGCAATCGTTGTCCCCTTTCATTTGTGTAAACTGCGAAATCACCGAAGCGTATCGACGGCGTTTTTCTTCCACTACCGTATATAACAATGTATAATAACGGAGGTTTCTTTTCACATTCACATTGTATACGACCCTTCAGCAACATCTCCATAAACATTACCTTTGTATACGACTCTTCAGCAACATCTCCATAAACATTACCTGTGTATTAGTCGACCCCAAAAATATTACCTTAAAATCGTCTCCCAAAAACTCGACTTATACACAAGTATATACGGTATAAGGTGCTTTAAGCACTTGCTTTCAAAGTTAAGGGGAACCTTTTTGGGACATGTAGACTACTGTAGCATCGTGAAATTTTTCCAGAGGTCTTTCACCTTCAACAGCCCTGCCCACGTCTGCATCGGATTTTCATGGCTGTTTTTCACTCTCTAAACCAGCGGTTCTCAAAGTGGTCGATATCGACCCCCAGGGGTCAATTGGACCATCCAAGGGGTCGATAAATGGTCACGGGGTCGAATGGGCGTCACTGAATGGCCAAAGGGTCAATGAATAACTGCTGGGATCTACTGGAGCAATGAAGCCTTCGATTCAAAATTATTGCTAATCGGGCAAGGAATGCAAACGGCGTTGTTCAACAAATCAAACAAAATTGATAGGGCTGATCAAATCTCAGCTAAAATAATTTAAAACGGTGTTTCTCACACTTTTTTATTCTATCGCCCCCTTTTCACTCACGACACGTCGTATTCGCCCCACAAACCTGATAAGGCAAACACAAGGTAGTAAATAAAGAATTCTTTAAAATAAAGTATTAAATAGCTGAACCAAGCCATTAAAAAACTGAACTAACTAATTGTATTACGACGCTAATACTACGTTCAGAATTCTTGTGAAAATAATCCAGGGCTACGCAACCGGAGCTGGACATTTGCGTGGAGCCGGAGCTCAAAGTAAAAATCAGAAGGAAACGGAACTCAGTTCAAAAGTTAGGAGCGGAACCAGAACTATGGCCATTTGAGAGGTAGCTCCGGCTCCGGGTTCCTTCCTAGATACTATCAGTTTTGTCAAATAGACTTACGTGCTGTGCTCTTTGTAGCACACTAAACGCGATTGATACGAGGTACGACACCAAACTGCAACAACGGATCTGCAAGCCTTTGGTGTTTCTTTGGTTTAATAATCGCTAAGGCTGTGACATCGTAGCTGGCAGGCGTGGTGTTACTTGTTGAACAACGGTTCTCAAACACTGTTCTAAGAGCCGTATCCAGTACCCAAGCATCCTTTTTGAATAAGAGCTGATGATGTCTGCTTCGAAGGCGAAGTATATGCTCTGTAAGAGCTTAGTGTCTGATTCTTTCCTGGGAAAGGATTCCTATCGATAGGCAGTGTCTTTCGGTAACACCTCTAATATTTTATGTAACAGACTTCCTTAGTGCAATAAAACAAAACGTATGAATTGACTCGTGGTAAATTGTTTTGTACGGCCCTCAAACAAATTCGTAGGTCTGAATTTTGCTCCCCTCAGCGAAATGGTTGAAAACCACTGTTGTAGAAGTAAGAAAAACGTTAACCATCACAACATCTTACTTTCTAGTCAGAATGATCAAACCGGGTCTGTAGTAGTGTAGCCATCTAAAAAGAACTGAGCTACAATTAGCAGTTATATAATGAAATATCCATAGCTTTTGTAGCTGTGTAGTCATGCTGTTAGCAGGAAGTATGATTAAGAGATGGTACCATTGCAGATTTAAGCGTGAAATGCACGGCACGCCATTGTAAAGTAGGAATTTTTATTAGAAACCATTAGGCTTACTAGCAAGGTTTACCAGCTTAAAGTTCATTAGGAAATATTACGTATACAAACAGCAGCATAACATGAAAGTTATAAATAATTGGTTGCGAACTAGCATTGCTTTGTATAGCAGTACATTATCAGGAGGGTATAAAAGTCAGTGTAAACAAATGCGGACTTTTCTTGAAGTTTTCATATGTGGAAAAAACTGTGTTTTCAGCACCGTAACCAGTCTTATTTTCTCCTAAGCTTTGCGTGTTAAATTGTGCTTTACTCTGCGATTCATCACTGTGCATTATGAGTGCAAAAGATAAGAAATCAGACGTTTTCAGCTATTTTTGAAAAGTCAAATGTGAATTTCTTGCTAGAAGACATACTATTTCTTTGAACAAAGGATTTTTAAACACACCTTCGCATTAGTGTTATTGCAAATGTGTGCACTGTGCATGTTTGAAAGAACACACGAGAGTCAACTGTTTTGCGTTCTTTACATGTTTACACGGGCAGCGCTGTTAGCTGGAATCGTCACGACTGCAAGAGGCAAAACATGCAACGAGTGCAAAACACTTATTCAATTGGGACTGGTCTATGTTTAAATGCTCGGACACAAATGTAGTTTTCCAAACAGCCATTTTCTTGATTCTGGTCGTATGAAATAACATACGGTCCTCAGGAAATGACAGCAAAACCAGCCGCTGCCCTTTCCAGAATTTGTTTATACAGTATCACCGTTACCTTGACCTACGTTTCTGCTAGTAACTATTCTCTGAATCGTCTCAACTTGTGATTGCTGTTTTTTTTCGTTGATTTCCTCATGGTCAGAGCGCTGCTTGTAAAAAACTACCAGATTAATTTACTCAAAAAGGTATATGGATATTCTCTCAGTTTTGTGTACTTGATTTGATTCATGTTCCATTCAAGTTGAGGCACGTGTGTGAAAACGGCACATATGTAAAAACGAACAGAAGCCGGAGCTGGAGCCGGAGTCATGAAAAAAAAAGAACGCCGGAGCTACACTCATGAAAAATAGTAGCTCCGGAGCTGGAGCCATGCTTATGAAATGAAGAGCTCCGGATCCCGGAGCTGTGCCATTTTTACGACGGCTCCGCAGCCCTAAAATAATCCACACTGTAGCCGGGCACATAAACGATCCAGAGGAAAAATTCAACGGATAAATTACTTTAGCAACAACCTCCAGCGATTATATTAAAATTTGCAAGAAACTAACAAGTCATAATAGTACGCTACTGAAGTTACTCAAATATCATTTAGTGGTTGAGCATTTTCACCCCCTATGTGTTTTTTCGCCCCCCTATTGCCCCGTTTGTTTTTTTCTCCCCCTTGCCTATCAAAATCGCCCCTAAGGGAGCGATTCCGCCCATTTTGAGAAACACTGGTTTAAAACTACATTCGATTCGAATAGTTTTTATTAAATCATCCATTGTGATGACATTATGAAAACTGTTCTGTTTGTTACGTCACAAACAATTTTGTAGTGAATGTGTTGCAGTTCGGCAGTTGTTAGACTGGTAGTACAGCAGTAGACTACACAGTAAGACGGAGAAGAATTGTTGTTTTATGTTATGCTTACATCTATAGTTCTAAGCATATTTTAGGATTGTGTATTATTTTATCATGTATTTCAAGTAAAGAGTACTCAAATTTATTTTGACACATACTTCCTTGTATTAGTAACTGTTGGGCTATTCCAGGTTTCTCCGAACTTTTTTGTCCGAAGGCCACATAAGCCTGTACAGAACATGTGGAGGGCCGGACGTCTTACGTAATGTGATTGTTTCGGGGTATGATACATACCACCAAATCAACAAATTTTTCGTGAACATATTATTTTTTCATCATTTACAAAATGGCTTCGCGCGCCGGATGAAATGGCTTCGCGGGCCGCATTTGGCCCGCGGGCCGTAGCTTGGAGACCCCTGGGCTAGTCCACGGGGTCTACAAAAAATTGCATATTTTAATTGGGGGTCAACGTGCAGAACAGTTTGGGAACCACTGCTCTAAACATTGGCATTTTGAGGCTTATTTCGGAGCAGGAATCTATCAGAATTTAGAATATCAGGTGATTTTGGAAAAGCACATTGAGGCTGCGCTTGGTGACAATAGTACCACGTTGCTGCCTAAGATAATCAATTATATGAAGCAATTATGCTTGCTTACTTACTGCTGCCGTTTAGTAATGAATGTTACATTCAGGAACAACGATTCATGGTTGAGCTCATTTCACTTATTCAGTGCTTTTCAATGCCATTTAACAACACCACTCTGTTTACAGAGGCTCTATTCTAAGCTATGGAATGGCATTCCGAAATACATCAGATAAGCCCATATAATTATATAAACAGCTCCTCTTTCAAATACAATTTTCATTGCTTCCTGGTATGATATACTGTACATATTTGCGTAATTTGAACTAGGCAGTTACCGGTTTTTGTCTGTGATTGGTTCGCTGTTTCACTTGGTCTGTTGTACATCTTGTATTTTTCTTTTTGTGTGTATGTTTTTCCTTTTGCTTTTCTTTGCGATAAGCATAATCTTTGGTTGTTTTCCTCGTTGTTCTTTTTAAGGGTTAGCGATCATTTCGCCAATCCTCGTAATCTTTATGTTGAACCACGACATGTTCATACCTCGGGAAAAATACAACTGATTGATTGGTTAAGTTGATTGCTTTTCCAACGTTCGCCTACCATGTACCGCTTGAGGGACTGAGCTGCAGGGAAAGATAAATTTTTTCCACAAATTCAAATGCACGCACCTTTGTATAATTATAAAGAAATAACTATGCCTTACCTTTCCAATCTAACCTCGGGTGTAAAATGACATGGCAATTTTTTTTCTAAAAAGTGTTATACCATAAAACTTAGAGATCAACATCACTTTCAAACAGCACAGCGAAACCCTGCAAAGAACAGCGACAAACCATAGCAACGTCCGCTTGTAAATAATAATGTAAAAGGCAATGAAAAATCTTTTTAGTCAAGGTCAGATCATTGATTAGGTTAAGATTTCATTTTGGCTTACGGCGAAAGGGCGCATATTTTCATTCTGTAAAGTAACCGGCCAATTTCGCTGGGGTAGGTATCCTCTGCAAATTTTGTAATCGAATCGGTGAATACGCATTCAAGTATAGCTACACTGATTGTAGTTAACTTTAATTGAATAGTGAACTCAAGATGAAAGCAACAAGATGTATACAACCTTTATTAAAAATGATGCCACTGAATGGATCATAATGGGCTGCACTTCAGTATGTCTCTGTCTGCACATAGCATTGTTTGCGCGTATACCCACATTCAATATCCGCTACGTAGCTCACCACACAGGGATTAACGAACTGGTCATGTGATGCAAGCTTTGTTACATCATGCGGTCTTGTGAATGAGTCGCTTACTGTAAACGAACGGGCCATGTGACAGAAGTGTTTGATTTCACCAAACATAGTTTAATACGTGGAGGCAGTAGGCAGTACGTTATTAACTACTCGGAACATGCAACAATGTTTGTTCGCACCGGCAGAGACAGGTACAGTTGCATTTAGGCGACCTTTAGTCATTTCGCCCAGCCTTTTTCATTGGTTTGCAGGAACAGGGCACGCAGCAAATTTACCAAGAAGTGCTTTTGCAGTTAGTATGAGTTACAGGATGGAGCGTCACCTGCGTCGAGATGCGCATCAAGCGCACAGGGTGAGTGAAGCAATAGTAAAGCCACCGTTATTCAAGTGGTGTGTGTTATATTGTCGTGATTGGATTTTATCAGTCGCAAAATTGATTGCTTGATTGCTATTGAATGCACACACTGTACTCAGTGCATGCTAGGTTCATGCCTGCCTGGTCGCTGCTGAGTTGTCAGGGCTTCTTTTGTTGCATAACCGTTATTTTTCATGATGGTAGCAGTGTTTAGCCGTCTTTTTCGTAATCAAAGACAGCTCAACGCCATTCGATAATGTGGCGTAGTTCTACAACTTAAACATGGATAGCACTGTAAGTAGTGTTTCGCATTGATATAATCGCTATAGTATTCACCAGTGGTTTCCAAACTGCGGTACGCGTACCACTAATTGTATGTGAAGGCCTTCAAGATACGCAAATAGGCCTACTTTCGGTTTTATTCACAAAAAATATATTTACAGCTATTATTTTTACTCGGTGGATTCTTGTTACAAACTCTTGAATTTTTGTGTACCTTGTTGGTTTTTAAAAATGGCTGTTATAATTTCTCTCATCCATTTTGTTCCCGTCGCTTTTGTGTTAATTTTAGTTTTCCAAACTTTTGATCGAATGTTCTTTGGTAGATTGAGTTTTCCTGGAACAAGTTGGTACGTGGTGACAGTACGGGACCCACAAATGGTCACGCTATCAAAAGTTTGGGAACCACTGCTACATACGAATGACATCGATGCTTTTTTGCAGTTAAAATGTGGCCGTTAAACCACACTACAGTAAAAACGCTTTTATGCGGGATTTCTGTTAACCAGATCTTGTCGAACATAATGTAATGCTTCCGTCTTTCCTATTAAAAGAAAGAATAAGCAGTTCCCTGAACATAGCTGCATGAATCTATGCAAAGTTGCGTCGAAATGCTTCCAGAAGTTGACAAGCTTGTGTTGCAGGAAGAAGTTAGAGCAGAGCGCCAAGAAGCCCGATTGCACAACAGAGCTGTGAACGCAGCTCTTCATGGCAACTTTGGCAAGGCACTCAACCTCGAAGCAAGATCAAATGCTGCTCATCACAGGTTAATACAACATGCAATCGCTCGAAAGCTTAAGTTTCACTTTCCTGTCGGTACATTTGAAAATATAATGTCGCTGTTTACAAAAGTGTTCATTGCCTCAATTAAAATAAGTTTTTTAAATGAACTGGCATCTTTGTCAGCACCAGGGCCGCTCTACCTGGAAGCCACTCCCACCAGAAACCGTTTTTTTTCGGTAATGCTGTGAAAGATAACAAATTGGGTCTCCGGCATGAACTTATCAAAACCTGAAAAAAACGATTTTAAAGGCCTTTGCAAACCTTCAATGAAATGCAATGCTTGCTGCGATGTAAAGCGCTCAACATTGCGTCTAATCTAGACGGGTGGCTGCTTGGTGTAGCCCTGGTTGTCTGCGAAGCTTTGAAACCTTGTAAAATCTCGTGAGCTTCCTTGGTAATTATGCATGGTTTAAATCCTATCATCGCGCAAAAAATTATGTCAGGGCAATTTCTGGTCGTCGGCAGTTTTACCATTTTCGCCTGTTGGCAGGGCCGAGCAAGCACACCAAAGGGAAGTTGCGTCTAATGCTGCAGCGAACGCTGTACACCATCATCATGGTCCGCCTCCCCCTATGATGCATCATCACCACCATCAGCCTCCTCATCATTTCGGGCCACGACCTCATACTGACGTCCATGTAGTTCATGTAAGTACCGTAAACAATGCATGTGGACACTGCACAGCCTGCTGTTTACACGAAATTAGAGCTTAGCGCAGGGGAGGCCGGCAGGTTTATCTCCCCATGCGTGACGTACACAGGAATTACGAGGACCTGGGCGAAAAAACCTGGAGAGGATATTGGTTTTGACTTAGGTAAAACGCTAAGCTGGTTTTTATCAGGAAACAGAAAGAATGACTAACTGAAAAAGCTGAGTTCCAAGAAAATATTGCTTATATACAGAAAAGGATCACATCTACCTTGCAGTTCAAAGAAGCTTATACTCATGAAAGTTGCGTTTGTATCTCGCTAGAAAAGTTACGTTTATAACACGGTCAACGTTATTTACCTATAGTTACCAGAAAGCAGTTTTTGAATTCAGTTTTTTGTTGATAGCCATTGCGGTTGCTGTGCAAAAACCAACCTACGACAATACTGAATGCTGCAGAAACTAGTTTCGCACTAAAGACCATTCCAATGCGCATTCGCAGCAAACCCAAGTTAACGTCTGATCTGATCAAAGCAATGAATACTGATGCTTGAGTAAAAAACTATAACGTGCTTTCAGATCTAACTAAGAGCACTTTCCAGCTTTTTACTCAACGATCATAGCCTGATACCGGCCGGTATGTCATGAATATCTACAACAGGGGTCACCAACGTGGTTCCCGCGTGCACCAGGTCGCCCGCAAGGACCATGTAGGCCGCCCGCGGACCTGTTCTAAAACTAACATTAGCATGATCAATGTCTTCACATTAACGAAAATAATTGAAGATAAATTGAGCAAAATTTTTATTTTAGAAGTGTGTATCAAACTAGTAGCCCTTCGCATTAATCGGTACACAAGAAGTAGCTCGCAGTTTCAAAAAGGTTGGTGACCCCTGATCTACAACATGCAAAAAAGAAATTCGCACGATGACTACAAACGATTTTTCATAAAAGAGCACGTTTGGTGTTTAGCGGATTTGGGGTATTTTCTTGGCACGTAACAAAACAAACTGAAATGCATTTTAAATAACAAGATTGCAGAAAGCATGCAATTTGTTGTTGAATACAGAATTGCCCGCCGTTACGTTAGCTGTCAAGCATTTGTTGGAATTTTGGCGTGTTTTGCGCCACATGAGGAAGCAACAAAAATGTTCAAACAATATGCAGAGAGCACTATTTTCATTGAACATATATTTTCTTGCCGTTTTGGCCAGGTTTGGGTGGATTTGAGCGGTTTTGGAGTATTCTGCTAATCCAATGTCGTGTAATTGTTCGAAGATGTAATTTTACGTAGCTACCAATACGAAAGGTCCACCCTTTGGAAACATACGGCTAGGCATTATCTAACCTACGTGATATCACACACTTACGCAGCATGGTATCGAAGGAGTTTTAAGCATACACCATGGTCACCATATACTGTGAAATACGGCTTGCATGTTGAAAACGGTTTGTAAGTGTAACGGGTGATACGTAACGCATAGTTTTATCACATAGGGTCTCATGTTAGAATTAATCTTCTCCGGGTACAATAATAGTAAAATCATCCCTTGCCTTGCTAAAATCTTCTTCAAACTACTTAAAAATAAAAATTCACCCCTAACGCCTAACAATGATTTTCCGGGATGCGATGTTTCCTACATATGCGAGCCAATGACCTGTAGTCACTGACTACAGCGAGAAGCAGAGTACTGTAACTATACGAGGACAAAAACAGAGCTGAACTTCGTGCAAAAAAGAACTGATCACCAAATTGAGAGGTTTCAATACAATTGAGATTATAGAAAATTTAAAAATACTCCATGAGCATGGGCGTCCGCAGAATTTTTTCCAGGGGGTGCAAAGTCGACCTTTTGCTTATATTTTTCAGGTTGCTAATGCTGACGATCAGGTCCGCAACCAGACGGGGGGAACCGGGCAGTTGCCCCCCCGAAATTGTCCTGTTAGGTACAACAACAAGTTACAATCATTTTACGCCC
>Ga0210059_1015843_pt1 | contig 10941 bp, 8 predicted proteins | sample Ectturendosymbi2_FD_188042 | JGI IMG/M metagenome (GOLD analysis project Ga0210059, IMG submission 188042) | Ecteinascidia turbinata endosymbiont from Florida, USA - Sample 2 (SPAdes) (version 2) | ecosystem: Host-associated > Tunicates > Ascidians > Unclassified | place: Key West, Florida... | reverse complement strand
TTCAATGCAACGACATATATAATAAGGAGAGTGGATGTAGAAAAATATGCATACTATGTCAACAAACTTCGCCAAAACGTTGGTTTGGAAACATGGAAATGACGTCAAATTGTGACGTCACAAACAGTGCACACCAAATACAAATAACCACCATATGACCTTGAACCAACCCCTCCCATGAAAATTTTCTGCGTACGCCACTGGTTGAAAGGTACGTCCTGGGATGCAGGTAAACGTCCATTACTTGCTGTCTATAGGTCGCTGGTTAGATCTGTAATAGAGTATGGTGTGGAGGCCTATTTTTTCGCATCTCCCAGTCTACAAAGACCATTACAAAAGATCCAAAATGATGCACTGCGCTTGTGTAATGGAGCCCTGGTCAGCACTGCAGTGACTTGCCTTCATCATGCGTGCAATGTGATGCCATTGAACATTAAGCACAAGTTCCTGTTCCTGAAGTTTAAAGCCGATCTCTTGTCGTTCAGTGACCATCCAGCCCTGTCGTTAACTGAGGATTGCTGGCAGGAACGTTTTCCTGACTCGATTGGTTTCTGCTCTTTTAATATCTTCACAAAGACTGAGGTTGATCATTCCGTTTTCGCCGCCGCTCCGGTGCGCATCCCGAATATTCCGCCTTGGTTGATACGAAAACCCGTCATCGACCTCACTTTCTTACAGTTTGTCTGTCAGACGGCATCTGCATTCGTTGAACCGGTTTCTCTTCGCATTTGCACAATATCTATGATCAGTTTGTTAAAATCTATACTGAAGGATCAAAAACCTCTGAACGAGCTGGTTGCGGTATATACACAGCGGATAGGAAGCTACGATATTCTATTACAATAAACAAATTCTCCTCCTCCATCGCCTCTGAACTCTTCGCCATTTTTCACGCATTGCACCTGGCATACTCATTAAAAATTAAGGTAGTTGTTGTCACAGACAGTCTCAGTTCAATACAATCGATCACTAATTGGAACTGGAAAAAGCATAGTTTCGCAAATAAAATTCCCCTCCTCTATTCCACACTCTCTGCATCGGGATACAATGTCCGTTTCCTTTGGGTTCCGGGCCACCAAAACATCCCAGGAAATGAAATTTCTGATCACTTGGCAAAACTCTCACTGCCAACCCGTCACCCAAACCACCCAAATGTGTTGACAACAAACGGGTAATTACCCGATTGAATTTTACTGATATGCTGCCATATCTGTACCAGCACTCTTTCCACGCGTAGGAAATTCAATAACAGACCGACACAAGAGGAACTACATACAAAGTTATCTTTCCTGCCCTGCTGCGGTCCTCTCTGTCGACCCACTCCCTCTCTACTATAATCTTTCGTTTGTGCACATGTCACTGTCAACTAAATCATCAAACGTCACGCATTGGTCTTCATCCTGACGGCCTCTGCGACCAGTGTGAAATACCAGAAACTGCAGAACACGTTATTGAAGTTTGTCCCAAATTCACAGAGGCACGACGACGTCTGAAACACGCAGTCGAAGATCTTGGTATATATTTTTCCACCCCAGAAATCCTACGTAGCACAGCTGCTGCGAAGCATGTGGAAGCTTTTGTTCGAGAGTCAGGCATACGTATATAGATTCTCTTTACTCCTGCCCTGGCACTACAAGACCTCGCAGTCATACAGTGCCATTCCCCCCCCCATCATAATAATTTTGTCAATGTCTTGAAGCCGGCAAAGGCATCGTGTAGAACGGTGCGTGATTAAGTGCGCTTAGTAAAATATCTGTTGATTTATGTCGATTCCGTCCTATAGGACAAGGAAAGAGGTTGACAGCTTACAAGTTCAGGGGCGTGCGGTTAACACAGCCTTAAACAGTCTTGTTACAGGAATTGGGATCACCGGCACCCGCAAAATATTCCTTAACAATATATTCTACACGTTGCAGAACCAGCCAACAGGACAAATAATAATAAAAGTCTTCGCTCAACTGTTGTAAAAGTAAAAACGACACCAACGTTTCGGTGAATGAAATTTTAGTGTCTTTTGACGTCGTATCATTGTGCACAAATATCCCGACAACTTTAGCAGTAGAAATAGCCAAAAAAAGACTGACAGAATGTAACGACTTTCAAGAACGTACAAATTGGTCGATACAAGACGTTTGCGAGGGATTGGATATTTGTTTGCAATCATCATATTTTGCATTCCGAGGAAAGTACTTTAAACAAATATTTGGGACACCAATGGGTTCACCAGTGTCACCCATTTTGGCGAATTTAGTTATGGAAGACATTGAAAATAAAACAATGTCAGAATTCCAACACCCACCTAAAGTTTGGAAACGTTATGTAGACGACACGTTTGTTGTCATAAAACGGGAGTATTTGCAGCAATTTTTTAATCTTTTAAATAGCATTGAACCTACTGTTCAATTTACAAAAGAAACCGAAAGTGATGGAGTTCTGGCGTTCCTGTATGTGAAACAAACCCGTGAAAATACCGGCTATTTGGACTATACTATTTACAGAAAACCAACTCACACAGACCGATCTGAATTTTCGATCAGACCATCCTCTTCAACATAAAAAAGCCGTTATTAAAACATTACTATGCAGAGCAGAACGTCTGACCTCCAGTGAAGCCAACTACAAAGAAGAGATCAATCGCGTTCAACTAGCACTTAAAAAACAATGGTTATCCGTCTGCATTAACGACTCTATCACAAATTTCGAACAACGCCAAGAAAACGACAGCTAACCGATCCTCAGTGGTACTACCATATTATCGTGGATTATCGGAAAAGCTGCAAAGATGCCTAAATGATCACAAAATCAAAGCCTTTTTTAAACCGATGCGAACAATTGGCGACACACTTCGAAATGGAAAAGATCCTGTCCACCCTTTCGAACGTCAAGGCGCGGTATATTGCGTACCGTGTGGTAATTGCGACCAAAAGTACTTTGGAGAAACAAAAAGGTCATTCAACACACGTAAAAAAGAGCACATTAACTATATAAAACACTTTCATCCAGAAAAGAGTGCCCTTGCTAACCACACATTAGAATTGGATCACCGAATGAACTGGTCAAAAACTCAGATCGTTGCTTTTGAGAACGATTTTAGAAAAAGACGTTTTATTGAATCATTTTTTATTAATTCCACGCCCAACGTCATTAACGAAAAAAGTTCAGACCTTTTCCCAAATATCTATAAAGCGACAATTGGCTGTGACTGACTTGATATGATATTATGTTTTGATTCGTTTTTTAGACTCAACGCACAGTTTGTTTTTATTGCTGTTATTTTATCTCCATTTTATCTTTTTATCTTATTTAACCTTGCTGTTATTTTATTCCGCTTTATCTGTTCTCCCTTATCTAATGTGCCTCTTCAACGTAATCAGTGTTATCACCACGTCATCCAATCACACGCGTTTAGTGGATTTCAGTGCTCCCCTGCTCGAGACGCCATTTGCCCTGATGAAAGCCTGCTGTCAGTTGGCTGAAACGTTGGTGTCGTTTTTACTTTTACAACAGTTGAGCGAAGACTTTTTATTAATATATTCTACACGTCTTTTGCTGTTTAACCTGCTTGTAAATTGTTGAAACTGCTTGAGAAATGTCCCGCTTGGAGAAGGTTTTGGAAATTCTCGCGAGTGCTCGTAAGGTATTACAAGAGAGCTATTTACATGCGGAAGCCTTAATGCTTGATCGTCGAAATGTCGACGAACTTAAAGAACATTTGGTAATTGCAAAGACTCATTATGAAACTCCATTGGAGTTTTTGGAAGGACTGTCGGATGAAGATGTCATCCCCGGTGCCCCCTGTAAGAAGGTTGATTATAAGCAGAACAAAGAGTTTGATGAGCGCGTTAGTCATTGGCTGAAGGAAGCAACGCAAGATGTACCAGGTGTATCCAAACGCTCGTCGAAAGGTGTTCCGAGTGTTTCTGAAAGGTCGTCTAAACGTGGCAGCAAGACGCGATCTATCGATGCAACAGAGTTGCGTTCTGTCTGTCTCTAGCTCGGTACGAAGTGAGGTTCTACGAAGTAAGGTCAAACTAAGACTTGCTCGTCTCGCAGCGGAGCAGGAAGAAGCGAAGTTGCTAGAGACGTCCGAAAGAGTACGGAAGGAAGCTCAAGAACACGCGGAAAAGGCCCAACTGGAAGCTGACCAGCGGGTGGCGAAAGCGATGGAAGACTCCATGAGAATACAGTTAGAAGCGGAGAAGGCGCAAAGAGAAGCCGAAGAGCTTGCTGCCAAGGCACAAGCACAAGCTATTAGAGCGCAAAAGGAAGCAGAGGAGCTTGCCGCTCAAGCTCGACAAAGGGCGATGGACGCACAGAGAGAAGCAAGCAGAGGCGAATGCACGAGAAGCGAAGCGAAAGGCCGCCGAGTTTGCGGATAAAGCTCGACGGGAAGCAGAAGAAAAGGTTCGAAACATTGAAATGGAAGCTGAAAGGGTCTGCAGAGATAAACGGAGAGAGTTGCAACTTGCCGAAGCTGAGCCTCAAGAGTGGGAGCAACAATCTGCCGGCCATGCATTGCGCACTAGTAAAAAGAGCAGTTCTGTTAAATTAGGCTTACCCACTTCTACCCCGCATGCATCGAGATTGCGTGAGTTCAGTTTGAATCCTGATGCTACTGTGTTTTAAGATGCCTAATGTGACTAGGCCAACAGAGACTCAACGTTTAGTGCCGCCATCGAATACACATGTTCAGAGCACATGCGATCCGTCATTTTCCGTACCAGGGTATGTATCTGGTGTTCAACAGTGGTTTGATTGTTACGATACGCACCCAGAATTGTTTCCGGAGTCACGGGCAATAAACTCTACTGATCCTTGCAATCGCTTAGTGCAAGAACGTTCACTGCCTAGGCCAGTGGCGGATTCAGGGAGGGCAGTTAGGGGCAACTGCCCCCCCAAACCTCTGTGGCACCCCCTTGAATGGCGCCCCTTGGCCATAAATGTGCTCCTTTTTGGTGCCCATGGAAGTAGAAACAGATTTAAAAATACTCTAAAATAAACAATGTTTTTCGCTTAGTTAAACGTCAGGGTTTACGTGCCAGACTTTACCCAACCTTTTATCGAATAGCGTGAACGATGCTATTGTTTCGTAATACTGTAGTTCCACTGTTTCATTTTTTCTTTGCCGCATGAGAACTGCCCAGCCTTCACTAACGCAGTCGCGTTCGCAGTTCTCGACTTGCTGCTGTGCTGTATGACATTGGTCTGCTTGTTTACAAGTTTATCCTTTAATGCCTGATGGCCACCCTGAAAGGAAAAGGAAAGACGGCAGTAAAAATAGGAATGCAATGTGGAAAACTTATCACTGACTCAATATTTTACAAGCGTCCACATTGAAAACGAAAAACCAGTTTCAGGGCTCTTGCCAGTGCAGTTCGTGAGCTCGCAGTTTGTCTGCACTGTAGTTTTGCAACATAAAAGTGAGTGGATGGATTTCTTGACGGAACTAATCTCCAAATTGACAGGGGCGTAATGAGGTTAGATGGCGCCCGGGGCAAGATGCAAGTTTTGCGCTCCTATGTTCGAACCTGAGGTCTTTCGGAAGCAGATGTACTGCACTGAAGTTCTTGTGACATTGTTAGTACTTTTCGGCGTCCCGCAGTCATTCAGTGCCTTCATAGTGATTCGGTGCGCGGGGAATTGTGCCCCTTGCCCACCGTCGTTACGCCCCCCTGATTCCTGCGCGCAGCAACGCGCCTCAACAAATCATGGTACACAGCTCTAACCAGAGGCATACGGGAAGCTTGGGCTTTAGGCGGGGCAAAATTTTCAATTCGCCCGAATTTTTGCGCCACTTTGAGGAAAAACGAATGGGAGAATTTCGCAGGGCGATGGTTCTGATTCAGAAACTTGCTCAAAAATATCGGAAAGTTATTCCTGAATTTTTTTTAATCTTGTCCGAATCTCCCCCCACTTCGTACGCCTATAGCTTTGACGCAGAAACTTTGGCAAAATAGTAGCTATCTACAGCTTAGTGGATTGAATAATTGGTTTTACATGGTCATAACAATTTTGCTCAACACTTGAATATGTGCAGTCCAAAATTGGTGGAATGACGGCGCCGTTTACCCCCACCTGGCGACGCGTCAGGCAACAGTTAGTGATGGCTGTGTGTTTTTGAACCTTTTGTTGCAATTGCAAACCCGTAGACAACTCACCCTGGCCACGAAAAGACAAATTTGGCATGTTTAGCGAAATCAGCAACCGACAGAAAAATGCTTAGCTTATTGGTTGTTAGATCATTCCACTTGCATTATATAAATTTGAGCAAAAAAGCAATCTTCTGGTGAATCTTTAACATTTTTTCCGGTGTCCGTGGTGTTGGCGAAGGTTCGTGGATTTAAATTGGTGATAGGCTGATTCTCCTCTGTGTTTTCTGGCCTGACTCGACATAAGCAGATCCATCGCAAGATCAACAGCATTGGGGTGGCTTTGAGCTTCTTCTGGGGCTTCGTAATAGTATACAATGAATTGAAAAATGACTTCATGGGGAGACTAGAGCTTGACTTTGGAGGTATTGACAGTGGATTTGGGGGGCTCAGCCCTCTATTGCTTCCACTTCTGTTGAAAAATGTCATAACTTTTTTAATAACCTGGTCTAGTGGGATTGATGATTTTTTCTTCACATCAGCAATCCAGTGTCGAAAAATGTGAAACGGTATTAAAAACTTGATTGAAAATCTACCTTTATAAGTGGCGTTTAATATATTTTAGGGCAAAATGCTTTAAGGCCCAGTGTAAATCTATCACGCGCATATAAGATCTTTTTATGATAGTCAACAAAGCTACCTATAATGGTGTCCTGGCAAATGCCTTTCATTCACGTGTTGTTTTTGAATTGTCGCTTCAGCAATAAATAAGTCTTTCATGTACATGTAAATGCACAAGCTTGGCTTGGAAACATGATCGTCTTTTAGCTTTTTATTTGAGTCCTATCGTGGGACATGAGTTGTCACTTCCAAGTCTAAGAAGAACCGTTCCGTTTCTAACCAGGTCGGAAATGCGTTTCAGACCCTGTTCTTCACTGATTTCGCTAAGGATAGCCAAAACAGTGGCAAACGCTTGCGCGCAGCATGCTTTTATACCTTTCAAATAAGTTTTGTAGATATACGAGATCTGTGTAGCTTGTGAAAAACGAGGCCCACTGTTTGGGACCCGTTTCAAACGTTTTCTGAATTAATGATATAAAGCGCTTTCAAACTGTGGTTATTCCCTAAAAAATAGGATAGTTCGACCAACAAAAATAGCCACTTTTTGACCTACAAAGGATAACCTCTTTTGTGTGGCACACAACGATTGTCGCGGACAACCTTTGGTATTTAAGGAAGTGAAGACATTTTTGGCGCCCCCCAATTTCACTGCCCCCCCAAACGCCTGGTCTGGATCCGCCACTGGCCTATCATGACATAATTTGACGGAAATCCCATGAGCTATCAATCAATTGTGCTTCGATTCACAGCGTACATACCAAAAAAGACGCAAACGGACGATATGAGACTACTGTTTTTGTTACAGTATTGCAAACCCGATGTTCGTGAAAATATTGAGCGTTTTACGTTTAAAGATCCTACAGACGGTTACCGACTAGCGTGGCAAACGCTGTTTGAAAGGTATGGACAGCCACATGTAATCGCGCAATGCTGTGAGCAGCATCTTAAAAAGGCACCAGACGTGAAGCAGCATGATCCCGAAAGTTTAACGAAACTCCCGGTTTTAATGGACAAATGCCTGACGTCCATGCAAGGGATTGGGTGCGTCTCCAGTGTTGACTCAATGAAAGTGATGCTAGCTGTGCTTAAAAAGTTACCAGTTTCCTTGCAGGAAAAATGGGTCGAAAAGTCATCTCAATCAGAGTGGCAAACAGGTCGACGAGCAACGTTTATTTCCTTGGCTACTTTCGTTGCAGAGGAGAGTACAAACGCCAACTCAATATTTGGTAAGGCATTGTTTCCTGCTGTGGAGCGTCGATTGCCCAAGGTTAGAGGGAAGGTGTCGTCACACAACGTGGTATTTGCAATGTCCGAAAGTGAAAACGCCGCTGCGGCGGCGAACAGCAAAGTCGGTGAGGAAACAAATATTTGTCCATGCTGCTCAGCATGCCACCATCTGATTAAGCGTAAGGTGTTCGCTGAATTGACGTCTCGCGAAAAGCGTACTCTCGTTCACTTGATCAGAGATTGCAAGGTGAGGACGGGCTGCAGCGTGGAAGGTTGCGGCCAAAGGATGTCACATCTTGACCTGCTTCACGATTCTAAGCCGTCACCGATCGGAGGTCGTGTCAAAGAATCCAGTCGAAATGGAAACGGTGACTGCAGCACAACGGAGACGACTATGGCCTCTGAAGTAAGCGTGTCTCAGTCTCAGGCAGTGATTCTCAAAGTGGTCGATATCGACCCCCAGGGGTCAAATGGACCATCCAAGCGGTCGGTAAATAGTCAAGGGGTCGAATGGGGGGCACTGAATGGTCAGGGGGTCAATGAAAAACTGCTGGGGTCTACTGGAGATGTGAAGCCTCCAATTCAAAAATTATTGTTTATAGGGCAAGGAATGCAAACGGCCTTTTTCAAGAAATCAAACAGAATTAACAAGGCTAATCAAATCTCAGCTACAGTAGTTTAAAAGGACATTCCAGGGGTGGCCAAACCTGCTCCATGTATGAGCCGCAAATCGTAAAACCCAAGTTACAAAGAGCCGCAACAGAAAAATCAAAAACACGAATTTTTTTGCAATCTACGCTTCTGTGAGATAATTTTTTGTAATGACTTACAAAAGTAATACTGTACGGCACGCTAGTCACCACAGTCAGGGACGGATTTAGGGAGCGCGGGACCCTAGGCCATCTTAGTTTTTGGGGTCCCACGCAGGTGTGACCTATTTGGCCATTTGTCTGAAAAGCGTGAAAGTATACCTCTCTCGTATGTGTAGGGCCCCCTCAAAGATCTATCTTTTGTTGTGCCGACTTTGATTCTACAACTGCCTTACATCTTCAACAGAAATTGAAGCCTTTCCTACATTCTTTTCTGGAACAAATGGCAATGTGACCTTTTCTTGGAATTTACGGCTCTTACATGTAGTTCAAAAGTTCTCTTCGTTAAATTTCCGAGATTTCTAGCGTTTTTTGTAGTTTTATTTTTCAGATATATACATTTTCATACAGGACCGTGTTGCTGCCCTCAGAAATATCCTCTAGTTGTCGATGTGGTGAGCTGTACGTAAACTCCTTTGTTATAGTAACCACATATTTTATGTACCAAACAAGCACAATCCATTCAGTGGACACAGGGTTTACTTACGTCTTTTTAAGTTGTCATTTTCCAAGCAATACAAAGTACAGCGTTTTAATCCTCTTAGACTGATGGTAAACAGCATGAAAACAAGCTTTGCACAGCAAAGTATTGTCGCAACACCCTCAGCTAACCATATGAAGTAAGCCCAACGTAGACACGTTTTTCCAAATAAATCTCACGAGAAACTGTTCTAGCTGATTTACCTAACATAGGCGTATAGAGTTTTAACAAGCAATCCTTGTTTGCGGGCAATCTAGTTGATAACAACCAAACGTAGCATCCAATACTGACAATATTGCTTTTCGTCGGCGTTCTGCAGTGCCTGGCTGTCTTGCGTTGTTGCGAGCTTTTTGTCTGGAAGATTGAACATCAAGTGAGTACTGTTCTTTCTTTTTCATTCTTTTCTTGAAACCATAGTCGTAGCCAGGGGGGCAATGGAACCATTCCCCCTAAATTTCTAATATATCTTTGTTATTTTGTGCTTTGACAGGCAATGTCCAAATAAAATACCGTTGCTCACTTTAAGTCATAGTATTTGGCCCTCCCAAAAAAATTTTGGCCTGGCAACGCTACTGCTTGTAACCACTTTCATACAGACAGCCTGCATCTCTCTCGCGACTAACCATGTTCCTCAGTATCAAACCTTTGACACAGCACTTCCTTATTTGATGTTCAATCTTCCACTGACAAAAAGCTCGCAACAACGCAAGACCGCCAGACACCGCAATATTCTAATTCTTATATTGCGTAGCAAACAATATTATCGTGTTGTTAGTGTACGGATAGTCCAGACTAGACGTTTGCATTTTCGCTCATTTCAAAGTAAATTGCAAAGTTATGACTCTTCACAGTTTCGCAAATTTTAAGTTAATAATGATTCGTCATGGGAAGGAGTTGCGCGGGGCCCCAAAAGCGCGGGACCCTAGGCCATGGCCTATGCGTAAATCCGTCACTGACCACAGTACCACTTAACAATATTTCTACACTTTGCAATATGTAGAAATAAAAATACAATTTTTCGGAAAGCTTAAAGAGCCGCGGTTTGGCCACCCCTGGTACATTCGATTCGAATAGTTTTTTATTAAATCATCCATTGTGATGACATTATGAAAACTGCTCTGTTACGTCACAAACAATATTGTAGTGCATGTGTCGCAGTTCGGTAGTTGTTAGACTGGCAGTACAGCAGTAGGCTACGCAGTAGGACGGAGAACAATTGTTGTTTTATGTTATGCTTGCATCTATAGTTCGAAGCATATTTTCGGATTGTGTATTATTTTATCATGCATTTCAAGTGAAAAGTACTCAAATTGGTCTTGACACATACTATCCTTGTATTACTAACTGTTGGGTTAGGCCACGGGGTCTACAGAAAATTGCATACTTTAATTGGGGGTCAACGTGCAGAAAAGTTTGAGAACCACTAGTCTAAGGTGTACCTTAATGTTGTGCCCGTTGTTGTTCGTTATGGCGGACAGAAGTCACGGTTTTTCGCATTTTTAGATTGTGGTTCCATCGCAATCTAAAATGCCAAACCGCTCAACGATCGACCAGATATCTGCTCTTCGCCTCATTATTGAGAAAACTCGAGAGTTTCGTAAGGGCCGTCACTTGTACATTGCTTTCATCGATCTGAAAGCTGCGTTCGACTCCG
>Ga0210059_1015841_pt1 | contig 10942 bp, 10 predicted proteins | sample Ectturendosymbi2_FD_188042 | JGI IMG/M metagenome (GOLD analysis project Ga0210059, IMG submission 188042) | Ecteinascidia turbinata endosymbiont from Florida, USA - Sample 2 (SPAdes) (version 2) | ecosystem: Host-associated > Tunicates > Ascidians > Unclassified | place: Key West, Florida... | reverse complement strand
CACCTGAAGGCGCTCAGAGGTGGTGAGCTGCGCCTCTTTTTGCACCTTCAGGTGCAAAAAGAGAATGCTCTCACAGAAAGAGCGCGCTGAAAGCGAGCCCTTCGACACGCTTCAGCGCTATCTCTGCCAGAGATAACATCTCTGCATGCAGAGATAGCTATCTCTGCCAGAGATAGCAGTTTTTGTGCTAAATCTGTCAGATATAATATTTTTACAAACGGCGCCCCATAGGTCATCAGCAAAGCAAACACCAACATTCCTGATACGCAGAAACTTCGAAACAGAGCTAACACAATTGAAGGGACCAAATACTGGCAACAACTGGTTTCAAACAGCATGTAAAGTCATTTTTTCTGATCATCACATTAGTTTCCAAGCAGCCCAACCACCTATTGATTTCCGCAGGTCCGCAACCAAGGGGGGGAAACGTACAGTTTTTTTGAAGTTTTCAAAAACACGTTATTTGTTAGGTGCAAAATCAAGGTACAAACAATTTGCCCTCCACGAAAATACCAGCTGGTTGCGTCTGTGGATTTGTGTAATCCCTCTATGTATTAACATGGCTCCTGCTCTCATATATATCGTATTTATTCTATGATTCCGTACGCGTATTACCGTTCAGATATTATTAGATCAGTGGTTCTTAACCAGGGATGCACGCTCCACCAGGGGGCGTCAATAAATTTCCAGGGGCTGAGAACCCTCACGCGCTTTGCAACATGGGAAGTTTTTAAACGTCTTACAACTAACTGAAAGTTAAGGGGGCTTGAAACAAATAGAAATTACTTCAGGGAGGCGTGTTTGAATAAAGGTTAGGAACCACTGGGTCAGATACTCTCTGAAAGCAAGGGCTTGTGATTGAGATTTTTGGAATTTGCTTGTTAGCAGAAGAGCTTGTCAATCGTAAAACTATGTGTTTTACTTATAAAATAAACTTGTCGCAATCGTTTCATTTTATTGCAAACGATTTGAAAATTTTTCATTTCTATTTAGAGTAGCACTAATAATCTTAGAGAACTTTTAAAAAATGAGCAACTGGCTTTCGTACGAATTTCAAGTCAAACATTTCAAATACGAAGATTGCTCACCAGAAAGATTTTACACATCGCAGGTGAGTAAATATCAAGCTGTTACGAAATGTTCTCACAGAGCTGAAATAATGGAAAAAAAGTTAAGATATTCGTATAACAGCATTACTATGTTATTTTTGTAAACGAGCCTCACCAAAATATCTGGCCTCTTGAGATTTTCTATATTTTATCAGAAACGTCGTCTCCGTACTCTTCGATTTGAATAAGAGATAACTGATGATGAAGTTCAACGATATTGATTTTATGTTCAATTTTAACATAGGTGAACACATTCTGATTTGCTTTCCCATAGAGGCCTTATAATTATTCTACGTTCTTTCAACTAGAACTGCAATCTAATGGACTTGAAAACTAATGTCATACGTAATAAAATAAACTTCGCAGAAAAGTGTTGCAAGCACCTCAGTTTGATGTGGTTTTAATGACTTATCACTGCCAACAATAAAGATAACTTGACTTTTCTTAGAAGATACGTATAAATTTAGCAATACTGTAGGTCATATTACAATATGCTTCCTACCTACCACTCTTCCTTGGTGAAAAACATGTTGCACCATGTTTTGATGAAGTGGTAGAAGTTAATAAACTTTTGAAATGGTCGGGAACTTTTGGCTGGACCGAGTTCTTCAATATACTTTTGTATTCCTTTACAACTTGCTCTACCTGTTGCTTTTCATGGACTCTCAATGCCAAAGTTTGTAGACAACAATAGTTGTTACAGAAAAACATATTGTTTATTTATGAGCAGTATATGTAACAGAAGAGGAGTAGAGAGAAATGAAGGTGTTGAGCAAACGCATCATTGTTTCTAAAAGATATTCGATGCAAAACAACCTTCCTCAAGAATCGGAGGTATCGACCCTTTTCTGGCGTCTTAAGTAAGGTATGTTTCAAAAGTGCGACGAAAGCAAAAACCAACAGATAGCATAAGCATAGCATGCCTCGTTTTTAAAAGAATAGAAAGCGGTAAAATTCGATTGATTTGATATATGGAGACATTTGGCTATCACAGGCAACACAACCTCTGCTCTGGATTATCTATCCGATAATACAACTTTCATATAAAGTTGGTGACAAACAAATACCTGGAAAGTTCTGTTTTGTTGTAATTCCAAGCCATTCCAATTTCTGAAAAGCATCCGCACACACAGCAAACTATAGATGATTGATCCTTTTTTGGGGTGTATAACATGTGATGAAATTAATCTTTTTGCAAAGAACGTGTTTGATTTCACCTTTTTGCGGATAATTCTTTTCAACTAATCAATTCAATCTGACGAGGACAACAGACCAGTTCAGGAAAAGTCTGTTGCAGAGAGAGATCATGCACACGATTTAACTGCGCCACATAAACAGATTCCTATTACCAACCCGCCATGACAATTTTCCAGATCCCAACTATGTCATACGTCATCCCGTTCAGCGTCAGTTTGTAACAGAGGTTGCACGCAACGGGCCTGTGAGTCTCACAAGAACCAAACTTGACCGATTCTTACTTGCAGTGCATGTGACATGTTGCATATTGTTATTACTGTAACGCTTGTGAACATAGTGACGACACGAGAAACAGAACCGTCGCCAGAAAGTCTTAAATGCATTCTCAACATTTGATAAAACTTCCAACTACGTTTAGTGTTTCTTGTTAAATTCGCGGGAGGCTTGGAGCTTTGTTTGGGAGGCCAAGCTCCACAAAAGCTGGGGCCGACGTGGCAACGGGTCTGGTGAGAGGTACATCTGAAGAAAAATGCTAAATTACACAGGTGAGCAATTGACACAAAATTCGTCTGGGGCCGTTTAATTTCACACCACTAATAAACTTCCAAATCCTTTCCAATTCCAATAAGCTGCCCTTTGGTTTGTGGATCATCCTCACCAATAAGCATTGTTCACCAAGCCGTGAGTATCCAGCAACACTTTCAATCCCGGCTGATGCACCTGTACGTCATGTGTGTAAACGAAACGGATGACTTACCGATACACTTTTAACTTTGATTGGATACCGCCTGTCAGTGGTGTAGGAGGTGGGGGTTCAGGAGTGGAAGCGCATACTCAAAAGTTTTTGATTTTTCAGAAATTTGTGCAAAAGTTAAAACAATTTGAGCAAAAAATTTCGACATTTTTTGCAGTAACAATATCAATGACATTTTACTTCTTTTTTGTTGAGTGTGAAAATAAGGGTTTAATGTGTGATAGAAACACATTAAATGTATATAACATCGATGAACTGTTTCTAGTGACTCCGTATTTTGTTTGTGAGAGTTTATGAGTAACTGATTCACTTGAAAGTTTGGGCAAAAAAGGCATTTCATTTATGTGCTTTATTAAATGTACACTAATAGAATCAAGTACGCTGCAGGGCAACTAGTTCGTATTAGTAGAGTCCATTCCAGGCAAGTATAGCAAAGCTTTTGTTTGTAATTTTAACTACAGTTTTTGGATGAACACATTTTACCATGCAGTTTGTTGCATATATGTGCAGTTGAACAGACAATGTTGTGAGACACACGGCATAGTCATCATACAAAGAGTATGATATATGCCATTCATTACATATATGACTTAAAGAAGGAAGCAGCTTTAGGCCTACCTCAGATCCGCGTGAGGTTCCTTGCTGACAGAAACAGCAGGAATGCTAATGGAACGTCAAACCTCAAAACTGTGAGGCAAAAGATCAATAACAGGGGTCGACAACCTTTTCTCCACTACGGACCGATTGAGGTTTCGCATTATTTTGCGGAACGGCTATCATTAAAATAACGATCGTTTGATGCAATGCAAATTTATTACAACTCACAAGTCACCATGACACTGATTCAGTGAGAGATCTGGGCTTGTTTTGCCGCAGTGAAATGCTCCTATCTTGGGGATTATGGTATTCGATGACACCCGCAGTGTTTTTCTTACGTCCAGCCTACTTCATGATTTTGTCTTGGTTCCTGTCTCTACAGTTGTGCACGGCCTCGGTAGAAAATTCCTCACGGTCCGATAGCGGGCTGCGGCCTGGTGATTGCCGAGCACTGATCAAGAGTACTGAGCCAGCTGGTTTCTGACAATGTTCTTGTACAACCTAGCGTACTTTTTCAGTTGGGTTTTAAGAACCAAATTTCAAGTACCAAATTTTTTCTTTCCATGTCTATCGCAAGTTGGTAGAGCAAAATATACTGCACCAATAGCTGCAGAAAATTTATAGGGAGGACGTTTTTCACCCAGATTTGGAAAAGTTCAGACAAAATATCTTTGCACCACTAAAAATTGTCTGCTCCTACATCTTTGCCGCCTGTAATCATGTTTTCTTAGAAATTCGTACGTATGTTGTAGCAAATAATCTTAGTGAAGGTGCAGTGCTAAAGAGAAATAAACATTTGTGCTAAAAACAAATTCTTATGGTCATCAGCTGTCTTTGTTAGAAGATAACTAGCGTGCTGAGGTTGCTACGTCTTTCTGACACTGTGTCTGAAGCGGTATCATCCTTCACTTCACTGGGACGTGGTGACGAAAACACGTGTTGCGAACTCATGATCAAGCTGACCTTATTTTAATGGTGTTTTCTATGTTTTCAGTGTGAAATATTAATTTACCCAACGTTTATCTACTACACACGATAAACACATCTAAATTGGATGAAGTTCATGCCATATATGCCCAGGTCATAATTGTCCCCAGTCTGCTTTTCATAACACCAGTGGTCCCCAACCCCCAGACCCCGGATCAATTAGTACCATGGCCGCGAAATTGCAAAATGTATACCGATGATAACACTACTCGCTTTCTGGGCCTGGGAAAGAAGAGAAGTGCTTGTGAATCTTAGAGGGCACGCCACATGCAGCAGCCTTATCTGATGGTTCAAAGTGGTAACTTCATTTCAGCTGTTGAAAAATAACAACCATCATTAAGTACTCCCAGTTAGCGTTAAATTGCCAAGCGTTGACCTGTCCGTGGTTCCAGAAAGGTTCGGGATCACTGCATTAGGCCAGTGCGCGAATAAAACATTATCCTACGGTACGTCTGAACAACTGCATTCTGCGTGTAAAATTGTATATTTCATAACATCAGCTTTGCAATTGTGCAAAGGGAACAGCTGCACAATATCTAGATTCTAGGTCAGGGGTGGGCAAATAGCGGCCCGCGGGCCAAATGTGGACCGTCACAGCGTTTTCAGTGGTCCACAGAAGGCTTCAGGAAAATTTTCAAATCTGAAATATTCTCTAACTTATCACAGTAAATGTTAGTGATGAGCCTAACGTCACTGAGACTTGCTTCTACTTCCATAAGAAGGAATGGCCCTCCGCTAAGCGCGGCCTTGTGAAAGTGGCCCCCGAGCAAAATTAATTGCCCAACCCTGTTCCAGGTCATTTAGGAGTTGCTGCAACCATGGAAAAATTGGTTATCATGCGTAGTTGTTTAGCTGCAAAGGCAAAAACGAAAATCGGAAACAATATATGAAGTAATACTCGATTTAATGTCAAAAAATCGCAAGATACTACATGCGTATAATGTTGAAAAATGTATATTATTGTAGATGCACAAGAATGTTTTGTAACCCCCTTCGAATAACGAATTTGCATGACTATATTAAAATTAAACTGCAACATCCGCACTGAATTGTCAGCACTTACTCCATTTTTTTCTAAATTTTTATTGAGAAACCAGCCAACTTATTAAAAGTCTTGTTTTTACATACACGGCCTACGATTAGAGAACCAAAAGAAATGACTTCATGTTGATAAAATATACTGTGTCGTTTATAGGGTCGGGTAGTTTCTGGCGCTGCCGTTTTGGCGACGGATATTTGGCGCCGAGGTGTTTTGGCGCTGAACTGTTTTTACACCAAGCTATTTTGGCGATGAGCTGTTTTGGCTCTAGATTGTTTTGGCGTCAGGACAGAGAATGACAAGTGTGTGTGTGTTGACAATACGTAAAAACAAGTATAAAACTGTAACATATATCGTAATTGTAAGCTAGAGTTCGCAGATATTCAAGTGGTGCCCATGAGTCAAAATGCTCAGCCATGTTTAGAATTTACATTCGTTTTCTAATTCGCGTCTTCAAAACAGTAGCAGTGGGTCATTTTTGCTGCGTTTATCAAAAATGTTCAGGTGCCCATTGTGGGAAATCATTGGTTTAACCTTATTGCTAAGAAGATTGTCAGTCATTTTTGTTATCGGCTATGCGCGAAAATAAATTGAAGCTTTTTCAATGTAAGAAGAGCACTTCGTTAAAGGCATAAAATACAGAAATACGCTGAATCTCATCTCAAGACAAACGCACAACGTTCGTTACCAAAACAATTGCCTTTTTGAAAAACACCCGAGCAAAATAGAAAACACACAGTTCTGGAGACAACGACGTGTGCGACTGTTTGTAATAGTGTAGTAATCAAGCAGATAAGCGTTAGCACCACAACAACCTAGCGCCAAAATTGCTCAGTGCCGAAACAGCTTAGCGCCAAATGGCCGGCGCCAAATAGTCGTCGCCATAACGGCGGCGCCAAATAGTCCTGTTCAGTCGTTCATAATACTCACTATGAATACTTTCCAAACACTTACATAACCGGGATAGCTGGAGTGACACTTTTCTAAACGAATAAGAATGATCAGTTTTTGTTGTTTTTTGCAGTGGGGAGACAATGTCTGGATCTTTTGTGCTTACAAATGTCTCATCGCTCTTTACTGGTTGGGATGGATCACCGCGGCCCTAGTGCTTACGGACAATTCTTCATATACGTTTTTTCTGACGAACTGGGGTGCTTGGGCGATATTGTTGTACTTCCTGGTGTCATCCGGTGTATGCATTTACGGCATAGGCACTAGGAACTCATGGGGAATAAACAGAAGAAACATGTCGTCCAGCAATACAATCTCGAAAAACGCAAGTTCTGTTCCATCAGGTATGTTGAATCGTTTGCTCGTCACGTGAAAGGTTTTTGTTAGAATTAATTAATGTTTTCGTGAAATTTGATTCGAAACGAATGTTGAATGAAATAACTTCACTAAGACAGTGCATCCATCCCCTGTTCAAAGCAGCTGGAATCTCATGAAAATATTGTGAAGCAAAACGATCACAAGTTTCGGAGCTCTAGATTTGTTGTAATCTTTCAAGGAATCAGCCGACAGGACTCTGCTTTTTGATTTTTTCGATTCGTTTCAAATACTGTATGAAGTATTCGGTCATTTGTGAAGTACATTATGCTGAAGACTTTCATATCTCCCTGAATTTTTACAGATCAACCTTTACGTTGGTTCCATGTACTCAACTGGATATTGCACACTGTTGCTTTCGATAGTGCTTTAGTTATAACCGTTCTTTACTGGGACGTCCGAGAAAGACCATCCGCACCGGAAAGCGCTTTGTCAATCAACAATCACTCTTTAAACTTCTTCATCATGTTTCTCGACCTATTCATAATCAGCATACCAGAGAGGCTTCTGCACAGTGTTCATAGCATCGTGTACGCCCTTGCTTATATCAGCTATCTATTGATATTGCACAGAAGTGGTGTGAAGTCAAGCGTGTATCCGGTGACATACTGGGCTGACAACCTACGCCAGACTACTGAATTGTGTGTGGATGCCGCCATTGCAACTGTTCTGAGTCGATGCGTTGCATACAGTTTGTACAAACTCCGCGAGTTTATTGCCAGTAAAACAATGAGCACCAGCAGTGTTTTTGATGACGTCACCCACACATGTACGTTCAAAGCAACATGGGATCATGGGAAGGACAACTTGTCTTACGAGACTAATTACAAAGATGGCTTGCTTAAGCAGCAAGAGGTTAATTTGAAGTTTTAACAAAATTTTTGTTTTCTAAAAAATTCTTTTACGCATATTTCTGACAATATGATATCTCAAATGTCAACGTCGGCACCGTAGAAAAAAATTGCTGGAACGATAATGAACAACTTAAAAGCAATTTTGACTTAAGCAGAAAAGTCTTTCAAAAGCATTTTTGACAAATCGTTTCAATAAACTGAACTAAGCTATGCATTCTCATGGTTACCTACAATAACTAATACTCATACTTTTCAAAATATCTTTTTTCAAATAATTATATATTACTTGTGCCGTGTTTGCAAGTTGCGCCTCGCGTATTATGTGTATATATGACGTCGGTTACTTCAATACCTTCTTTCATTTACGACACTTGCGAGAAGTCCATTCAAGCATTAGCTTTTGAGATTTGTGTTTGTGATGTTTCGTTGTGTTGGTTTGCAAGAAGGAAACCAAAGCGCATCGTCATTTCTATGAAACTAACACTTGCACTGCAGAGCACTGGTTTACCGTTAATATTGTTCTATTTTCTTGTCGTAATGTCTAAATTAAGAACCATGGCGGCCTTGTGAAGAAACGTACGTACGGTCTTTGCAACTTCATTGTCTTGTCTCTGCAATTTTACAGTTCGCGTTGATTGACATCACGTGTTTCTTTCTGAACTATAAGAACTACTGGACTTGGCCACGCGACGCAAGGGGGGGATGATGTGAGGAGTCCTTCACAGCAAAAGGGCCCAGTTTACGAGCTTCGCCCATCCTGGCTCAGCCCACGTTTGAAGTCGTTCCCGACACTGACATGTTGAGAGGCTTCGGTCGAATAAGCCACTTGAATTGAGCAGGAACATCATCATCAAATAAAGAGTATAACGAGCAGAATTTCAAAAACCTGTCAAATAATTTTCATTTTGGTGAATTCCGACGCTATACCAGCGGCAACATAGCTCCGTGCGTTTGTGATGCGAATTAGGTCCAATTATCCTGCGTAAATATGTTCAGCACATGCCTGAACAAAAAAATGAGCATGGAAAATCACTACAAAAATGGACAATAACATTCGTCTTTGAAATTATTTTTATACATCTTGCATAATGTAGTTACATATGAAGTTATAAATTTACGTCATATTATTTAGGAAAGGTTGAAGCTGTTGTGATAAGTGGCAAACATACAAAAAATATTCACCCGACAGCACAATACAAGATATGCTGACACAAAAAACACTTGCAGGTTTTCATTTCCTCAAATCGTTTGCTGATCGCAATGCCGTATTCCCTTATCGTCTCCAAGGACTCATTCGGATTGTCTTTGCAAAAACTAGAAAGATGACCCGAAAAAAGGATGAACAAGCAACAAATCTAAAATGTGCGTGTGATTGAAGCTGAAAAGACGAGCATTTGGCTTGGCCCAGACCATTTAAATTTCACCTTAATTTGCCATTTGAAATACCGGTCAACCAGGACATATGCCCATATCTCTCCAATGTGGCTACAGCATATTATCTGTCTCGGGCAATCAAGCCAGTCTTCCACAGCACAAGAAAGGTTCTAACGAAGAAAATCTCATCGGGCATTATTTCGTGGATCCGGTTAAGCTTCGCAAACCTCTGGCTGAGCAGGGTTGATTGATCTAAATAAAAATCAAAAAACACAATAAATAAAAATAAAAAACTCAAGCAAAAAATCATATGTAGATTTAAAGTTTTGTGTGATTTATATGACATTTAATTAGCATTCTAATAGGTTTTCACTTACACCAGTATAGGCGCAAAAAGTTTTTATGATAACACAAATTAAAAGCAATGAAAGTTTCATTAATCATAGCTGCTATGATGTTACAGATTCTATGTCAGTGGTTTTCTGCCACCTTTTCTCTACCGCGCCTTCCTTAAGTAACTGACCTTTGTTTCAGGCCTCATGACATTAAATAAGTTTAGAAACAAACGTATTTATTGGTAAATTTATTGATCAAATTTTCCAGGTTGTAAAGAGCAAGTCTGAATCATCGTAAAGTCGTGAAAGCAGTGCTCAGTCGTCCAAATCCTCAACAGCTTGCCTCAAACAGAGACTATAATTGCCGTCAAAAATTTGTTCATAACTTTTATACTTGAAATGTTTACCTGACATATGCCTGAAAAGCAGTGGCGTAAAGCGGTCATTGTTACTGGGTGTGCGCTGTTTGTGATGTCACACTGTGACGTCAAATTCACCTTTCAGATCCAACGTTTCGGCAAAGGTTTTGACACACTGCCTATCATTATATACGCACTCTCCTCATTCATTGTTGTATAACTTAACATGTCATTGTTTTGACTTTAAACGATCAGCGCTCAAACTTAAAATGCAGGTGCAAAATACACTTAACGCTAAGACCAAGCAATCATAACTGCAAAAATATCAGAATGCGCCTAAAACCAAGGAGTAAAACACACTCAGCCCTGCAGCAGCGCAGTTCACAACTGCAAAAACAGTCTCTGCGAATGTCGCCTTAGCTAGCAGCAGTCAAGCCCAGAATGTGTACGCCTGGAAAAGCGCGCACCAAGCGTTGTGAGATTGAAACAACAAGAAAGCAAAATAACCCAATCCTGGAACAACGCAGGTCACAACTGCAAAAACAGGCTGCAGCTCTGCGCGATTGTCTTATCGATTACGAGTTTTCGAGTCCTGCAGGTGCGCGCCTCGAATGTCGCACAACCTGGTTTATCGGCCAGAAACAACATGGGAGTAAAATTCACTCAGCACTGGAACAGCGCAGCTCACAACTGCAAAAGCAGTTTCCGCAAAATGTCTCTTCGCATACGAGAGCAGTCGAGAACATATTCGCATAACACCTCGAAGGGCTTAGCGTACCACAGTTTGAGAACCACTGGTTTAGATTATACTGTTACGGTTGTTATTTCTCTGTGACAGTTTATTATATTTCCATTGTGTTTTGTTACAGTATGGAGCGCACTCGTACGTGACTGCGATTGATAACAACGGCTTTGCGGTCCACCACCCCCAACTGCACCAGGTAAAAGGCTCCGGTTCCAGATAAGAGGCCCACCTGGCCCCGGTTGGCCAACCGCCATAGGCTGATGCGG
>Ga0210059_1015839_pt1 | contig 10943 bp, 3 predicted proteins | sample Ectturendosymbi2_FD_188042 | JGI IMG/M metagenome (GOLD analysis project Ga0210059, IMG submission 188042) | Ecteinascidia turbinata endosymbiont from Florida, USA - Sample 2 (SPAdes) (version 2) | ecosystem: Host-associated > Tunicates > Ascidians > Unclassified | place: Key West, Florida... | reverse complement strand
ATTCGGAATCGCCTCCGGCCAGACGACTGCAATTTATAATAAAAAATCGTGGTCATACATTTCCCTCCTCACACCGCCATTTGCCAAAAGCGTTAACATGTGATGTTGTCGCTAGAGTCCGGGAAGTCATGTATACAAGGCAAGTTGTATTTCACTCAACATCTTTTGAGCCACTCTGGCTTACTTCTGAATGTGTGCGGAAATTTTTCCATTGGGTTCTGACCCAAAAGTAAATGTAGAATGTGATTTTTTTCTGTTTTTTCGATAAGTCATGAGTAGACATTTACACAACCCGTGGACATTTCTTCAATCTAACCTTCGTCGTTTTTTCGTTTGGTGTCGTCAGCCAGCTTGTCAGTTTGCACAGGAAGTCTCATGGCAGTAGGTCACGCCTCATTGTTACGCAGCAACAAAATACAGAATCGCTACAAACCCTAACTAGGAGAAGAGCACAGAAGCGATGAAATATTTAACACTCCAAGTTATTGCGAGAATTTTTTCTGAATCAACAAATCTTTGAAAGCGTTGTCCTCGCAAGCGACCACATGGGAAAACGTGCGAAACGTTAGGCATAGTCTCAACTTCCAGTAATGTTTACCTCTTAAGCGTAACATCTGTTCCCTCTAAAATTTTAATAGCTTTTCGTAACAACATCGATCACACAAGGGTTTGAAAGCAAACCAAAGCCGATGTCAATGGGAGCACCTGGTTTGTAATTTGATAAGAATCGACGTGACCCGAAGCGACTTTTCAAACAATAATCACGTATAATCACTTGAGGGCGAAAAATATTCGATTGAAGAAACGTAAGCGTTTACTTGCAGCAAACAATTTCACTTCGAATCAACGTTTACTTTCACGTTCAAGTCAGCAAATTTTGTTTTTAAGCATCACATTGAATTTTTTTAGTGGAGCATGTTTTAGCTGGGCGTTGATTGTCAAACAATGGCAGCAACGAAGTTGTGAACAGTGAAAGGTGCAGGACTATTGATAATATGCTGGTCTCGCCCTAAAAAAATTTTTTTCTTTTGCGTCTGATCAGAGGAAATCCTTCACTTTTATTACGATCTTCTCTTTTTCGTAAGAGTAAAAGATTTCATTTGCGTTTGCCGAGAAAAACAAGGATCAACACTAAGTGAAGCTATTTTTAAGTGTATAGTGGTCTTTGTTTATTTAAGTTTAAATAAATACTAATTATATGGTTTGTCAGATTTTTTTCATATCTTTCTTTCGTTTTGTTATGTGAACAGCATGAACACTTATGTTCAAGAAGACCTATCTATCGCCAAACATGTAAAAAGTGAATATATATATAACTAGTAAAACACCAACGTCCAAATCTTGCTTTGAATTCAGTGAAAACAATTGGTTGTAAGCCTCATGGTAAATGTCTTGCAAAACATTTGAAACCTTGATCAAAACAATTTACATGCCTTTGTGCGCCGCTGCCACCCCCATCCCATTGGTTTATTTTTCTCTGTTAGCCGTTTACCTCAGAATCTGATGTTAGATAGTCTTCATTTCTCTCCTACTGTCGGATCCCTCTGTTAGTCTATGACGATGAGTGAATGAAGTTATAGTTGGGGCGCTGTTAAAGTGTTTTGCTCCTCTCAGTGTTGATTGTGTACTAGCACCTACTCTGTTATGCGCTATGACTAACCACTTTTGGTCTCTTGTGTTATTCGATTACCCTTGTGGTATGGACCATGAGTCTGCAGCAAATATTTAAATTTAAAAAATAAACAAAGTTTAGTCGACGCTGCGCGCTGCAGTGCGTTCAAGAAAATGAAGCTCGAAGGAGAGTTGATATATTGTTGTTATCGATGAAAGCAAAATAATGTAAGCCTCTTTTGCGAAATATCTATAAAATGTCAACCTCCGAAATTTTTCGAGTGCATTGCTACTCTTTTAAGGCACAGGTTTGTTTGAATATCTTCATATAATTGCGGAAAATGAAGATTTGTAAAAGCATCAGACATTTGAAGCGATCGGATAAAAAAAGTTAGATGAAGATGCGCAACGTTGTAAAAAGCGATACAGGTGCAGTGGCGTAGCCAGCCCAAAATTTTGGGGGTCAAAATGTTTGACTTTAGGTAAGCAACAGTACCTTTTTGACTGGATATGCTAAAAATTTGGGGGGGCATGACCATCCCTGACTACGTCTATGTAAAAATTTTTTCAAAACAAGGCATCAAAGCTCCTGACACAATGGTTAACTCGGTGTGTGCGAACACTTACATTTCTGGGTATGTAAATTGTAATGCATCATTCTAGGCATTGTTGTAGGCAACTCGTAAGTGCTTCATACTAGTCTGTATGTATTTGCTTCACATTTGGAAAGCATACATTGGCATGCAATAGGCACGAAATAAAGTGTTTTTTAGTGTGGGTGGGCACTGAGCGAACATGCCTCTGAGCTTGTTTGCTGAACAGTATAGCGATTTCACTTGTCTCTGGATATCATGGCTCACTGACAGTAGTTTAATCAATGCGTTTTATTTCATTTGTTTCCCAGGTAAGCTCAATGATCCATAATATCGCCAGTGGAACATCTGACCTACCTGAAGCAAGCAGACTATTAAAAAGAAGCGAACTCCGAGAGCTATTCACGAAGCTGTTTCTGCACAACTGGTGATTCGTTTTAAACAGTTGAGTAGAACTGCCTCTGATTCGGCCCGAACATTTAGACCAGAATTTGCAATTGCGGTTTTCACAGGTTTTCTGCCATGAAGTGGGTATCTTCGATAGCAGTGCGCCCTGCAACCGCAGCGTTTCAGCAGGGTCTTGTTATACGTCAGCAAAGCACTAAAAGCTTATCATTGCCCTGATAAGTGATCTAAATGCAGTGGGACAGCGCCCTAACCTTTCTATTTTGGAGTGCAGTTTAGCCCTGCAGCGACAGCTTTCTTACAGTAGTTAAGCATCCTTGTGTTTCGAGAAATGTGCATAACTACAATGACGCTGCTAACCTTGCAATGAACCCGGAAAAGGGATGCTGTAAAAAGTTTGCAAGCAAATTTACTACTGACTACTTGGTATCAAATTTTCTGAAACCAGTTTCGCGCTTGAATTGTGTCAAACCGTTTGCGCATAAGCTGATGTAAACTCTCCTGGTACTTGCGTTTACAAAAAAGCGTGGTCACAGTCGCACAAAGAAACGTTAGCAAGTGAACTAAGATTTGCTTCTGATCCGTAGCACACCTTCACTGGCATTGAAACTTCGTTGTAGCTTCACCTATGGCTCGCCGAAACCACAACCCATAGCCCGTCCTCTGATCCTTCTTTGTTCATTTGCGACGACTGAGCTGTCAAACGAATAAAGCGGCAATCAGTATGCTGAACTGTCATTACAAATGAGCAGCAACCAGTTGATGAAGTTAAGATCCCAAGTGAATACCGTAGCTGCCAAAATGAGGAAATGAACTCAACCACCTTTCGCGAGATGAGAAAAGACCGAGAAAATCGATCCACTCATTTATTCACACCCCTGCAGCTAGTGGGAGCCGCGTATTCCCAGCTACTCATTCCTGTGTTTCCACCGCCTGTAGACTGATAGACCAACGAACGGCCCGCACAAGGCCGGACCGAACACATCAATGCAGTATTGTTGAGGAATAATAAACCTTCTGAATAATAATTAAACCGCTCGCGTCTTGCTGTAATGTAATGTATCGCGGTTGCGGGCCTATTTGATTGACACTGTTGCTGCACGTTTGCAAAGCCTTTGCTTCTGATTGGAAATGCTATGTGTTCCGAAATAAGAAAAACATCTGGCAGACCTTCCATTAAATCTTAACTACAAAAACTTTCCTGTAGGTCTACCTGCTACTCTCTTCTATGGCATACTGCATCTGCAGCACTTACAAAGCTGTTGACAATACTTAGTATGTTGACAGGTAGTTAGCATTTTTTTCACTGTTACGATTTTGTTTGCTTCGTTTTCAAGAACAACGTGCTGTTTACTTTCCTCAGCGAAAGATTCCACAAAGACGATCCCGACGAAGGAGTACTGTGTTGTCGCTTTACGACGTATTCGTTAAAGTTCGCTTGCGCACGTGGGGAGTCTTTGCCACGAATGTTGTTGCTTGGTTACCAACATCTACAATCAGATTACAGCGAACGAAACATCCACATGTCAACTGTTCTTTCCCCACGAAATCGCAAATAAAAAGCATCTGGTTACAATGGGTCTCAAGAGAGCAGAGATATGACGAAGCGAAATTTTGTAGGTCAATGCAGTGGAAGTAGCGCTGGGTAGAGGGCTAATAAAGATCATTAACATTTTGTAAAAAGCATATCACAACTAAGTCGAATGGCATTTTCTGCGAGACTTTCTGCAATGAAGCCGAATGGCATTTTCATTTTTGATATGGTAATTTCTAGAACCTAAAAGTCCATGAGACCGAACGAATTCTTGTAAGTGTTGCATTTAAAGAAATTTGAAGTTAGGGAAAGCTTGTGGCAGTCAATTTCCCTCATATCACTACTAAAGCTGCACGATGTCTGAGCTTTTCGTATTTAAGCTAGTTTGTTGCTGGAAAGTTGGCTCTGCAAATACTTAACAGCTTGTAAATGGCTGTCATTTGTTCAAAAACACGTTTCAATTCGATCTTCCATGAACTGATGGAGTTCAAAGTTGAATAAACCTCGAATATTTAGGTCAGTAAGGGCAAGTAGATGCCCTGGTTCCAGTAAGGAGTTTTGGAAATTTGGCTGTGTAGCTTATATTTTTGCCAGAGAGCGAAATGTGGAAAACCCTGGATACAACTACAGTATACAATTTTACAGCCTTATTATAAGGAAGCCTCACTTAAACGAGTGGTATTGGAACTTGGTTCAAAAAGACAATGATTTACAGGTCGGAACAGAGATTACGTACAGATTCGATCCACGCTGACATGTCAACTTTTTCGTTTCTTATTTTCTCGTTTATGTTTCAGATTTTTGGTCTATTGCTTTTGGCAAGAACATTTTTCATATTTCGTTGTTCATCTCGCAGAAAAGCACCATGATACGTTTGATGTGTCATCTGGTCTCTCTCGTTGAAATACTCGTTAAAAACAAAGCATTTATTTTTAGATATAACGCTCTGGATAACATAAAGACAACGAAGTTACTTCGAGCTGGAACAAAAATTAAGTAACCTGACAGTCAGACTCTTGAAAAGAACTTTCCTGACTGTATGCAATGACAACACAAAGGCTGCGTTTTTGCTCTGCCCAATAGCACTGAACGCAACGTTATTTCATTTCTTTGAAAAACGAGCCAGGGTACTGTCGCTTGTTGTTTAGACGAACTTTGTGTCTGTAGACGCATTCACAACAGTTCATTGCTCTCTCAAAGCAGAACAAATCTATCGAAACATTTCGTGCTTAACTTTTGTCAGTTTTTTTCTGCAGAAAAACGCCGCTTATAGTGGAAAACTGGCCGCACAGTTAGGGCACAACTTTTCTCTGTTAAAAAATATATCTATCGATAATGACTTTTGGGTAATTTATGCGATTATTTTTGCATTTTTTATTTTAGTCATGCGTACGAGGCCTAAGATGTTTCTAAAACAGAAAAAAAACAGCAGCCAAACACCGCCATTTCCCCTACTTTGATAGAAATTTTGGCAAGGGTCTGGCAGCGAAGTGTCATCGCTTTCAGTGGTTGAAAAAGTGAATTAAATAAGGTATTTGCTGCAATGAGTTTTCGTTCGGGGTTTTTAGTTTGCGGATTTAGCCGTTAACGTTCCTGAAGGGTCGCATATTAAATATTACTGGCAAGCGTGAAGGTCAAAGGGCCAACAAGCCTCGTTGCATTTAGCAAATCGATAGCCCTACGCTAAGATTTCTTGCTTACAAGGTGAGATGAAAGTGGTACATGCAGCGGGCGACTGTTCCGCGACAAGATTGATGAAAGCAGCTCCGCAGATTCAAAGATATTTTCGCTTCGTTTGTCGGACACTAACTGGTCGCGATGGCCACGAGCTTCTGTCAGAGCCAACTAATTAAGCAACGATCTGTTAATGAACTGAACAGCAGGGTTGCCAGATATCTCTCGAGAAAAAAAGCCAAACCACGTCTTAAAAAAAGCCAAACCGGGTGAAAAAAAGCCAAATTGTTAAATAAACATCAAATTAAAAGTTTTTTATTAGTTGTAGGACATTTTAGAAGAATAAAGTTGTAGCATTGCCTCTACACTCTACAGGAACAATTCCAAATCTTCATCTTCCACATTTTCTAGTGTTTCCACTCGAACCTTCGGCATTTAATTATCGGTTGCTAGATATGCTGCAACTTTATTCTTTTATGGGTTTCCAGATAACTTTTAAGAAAATACACCAAGCACTGTTTAAAAAAGCCTAATAACAATTTTCAGCAAGATATTTAAAAAGTCAAAACACCAGTCTGATAGTATGTGCCAACTGCCTCCAAAAAAAGCCAAATATTGAAAAGAAAAAGCCAAACAGTTTTTTTATGACGCCAACTGCCTCTGAAAAAAGCCAAATTTACCAAATTTGGCGCCAAAAAAGCCAATCTGGCAACCCTGCTGAACAGTGTCGATGTCAAAGATATGATTCGACCCGACTAGTTTGCTTTCACGTCGACACTGCGCGGTTGACTGTCAATTCCACCATGCTGGTGTAGAGCAGGAATTTTGGGCGTCTGTTGTTTTAAGCCAATTTTAGCTCCACAGCAACAGTCTCGCCTGACTCGTCTTAATCCCACAGCTGATTTTAAACCGATACTCTTTTTAATTCTGAAAAATCTGTTAATCTTTGTTGTATATTCCGTCACTAATCATCAACCTACGTATTTTGACGATCGTAGGAACTGCTCATACAAATGCAAGCGCTAGCAACGCGCTTAGTCTTTTATAGAACAACTTTCGCGCAAAAGAAGTAATTTTAAAGCTCAGTTAGACTTGAGATAGTTGATAAATTTGGACATGTTCCATAGTGAGCACTTCGCATTTTAAAATGAACGGAATTACCACTCAGCGCAAATTTATGAGTGATTCCCTCAAAATCGCTTGCAATTCTTACAAATCTTTACAATTTTGTATTTTTGAAAATGTGATGAGGATACAAAAAACAAGTCCCACCTAATCAGTTGTAAAACGTTTTTACTCTGTAGGTAAAAAAATGAGGAACGAATTTTTAAGTGATTTTGACATTACTACGCTCCAAAGGTTATTTTTCTGCAAAATAGTACCAACTCACAAATCAAATTAACACCCAGACTGAGATAAAGCTTTGCATCTTATCGCAAACAAAAGCAAAGCTTTCTTCTGGCTTGTCTGTCAGCATTGTTAAATGAATTGGAAGTGAAATAGCCTTTATTTTTATGTCATTTACTGAAGTTTCCTTTCAAACCCAAATGAGGATAAAATGCAAGCTTGCAGCACCGTGCTATACAATTCAATACCTGTTAGAAGGATAACAACAATGTGGCAAAAACTGTTCGCGTTTTCACTTTTTCTATTACTTTTCATACCGAAAGACCTCAGCAATATTTTTTGCGATTGTGTGCTCTTTCTTCTATTATTTTCTTTGTTTAAAATCTTCTATTCTTACTTTAAATCATTGAATAAAATTACCTCACGTGAATATACGGCTGGCCTTACTTTAAGCACTCCCTGCCGGCTTTCGCCTATTTTTATGTTACGTAAATGAAATAAATAAAACAACAATACCATGAAACCACATCACACAATTTTCTGTGCATTTGGACAGAGTGTCAATTATGAAATCGAAAATTATAAACCATTTATTTAACCAAGATTGATGTGTCATGCTTGACACTTTTTGTAGGTACTATGACAAAAATAATTTCATGTTGAGATTTAAATGTTTTAGAATATTTTAGTCAGATGTAATTGCGTTGAGCGTAAAAGTGCTGAAGGACGTATGCGGAGAAACTTATTTTGCATTCTGCCCGTATAATACAATTTGTAAAACTGACTTCCTGTGATTCAAAAATAAAAAGCTTTTCAGCTCTTATAAGAAAATAAGTGAAGATTGAAATTGTCCAGGAAATGTCATTCTGCGCATACACATTTTCGAGGCGACGTGATAATCCCTCGTCAAAGCTTTTTAAAGCATCCAAATCAAAAGAAATGGTGACCGTTGAGAGAGTGGCAGTGCAAAGCCTTTTGAATTAATGAAATCATTTTTATTCTTTAGCAATGTCAAGTCCAAGTGACTGCTAGAAAATATTTGTTAAGAACAGGCCATTAAATTTAGAAAGATTTACAAAGCTTTTTTTCGCAAGAACTTGAAATATATATTCACAACTTAGAAGCAAAGATATGCCTAGCATTTTACGCTATTTACGTGAATCAGATGGATTGCGTTTGTAGTCACTTTATCCAGCTGATCCTTGGGTACTTATCTCATAAAACGTTCTATACTCTCGTGAAATCGCAGATATGCTTACCTCTTTACAAACCTATCTCTCCAGAAAAAGTATTCACATAAAAGTGAAAACTGTAGGTGTTTTAAGGCAATAACATAAGCGGTTTGTTCGGCAAGTATTCTGCTACAAACTAAAAAATGACGTAATCCAGGCGGAATCTAACTTTTATAAAAAGCTTTTAAGTTAAAACTGTTTGGCTTTGCTGTCTACGCAACTTTCACTACGCTAATTTTCCTATCTCAGCTGCTGAGCAACGTTACACACAACGTGACACCAGCTCCTTAGGCCCAACAAGATGACAAGCGGCTATTCGAGCCAAACTGCTGTATTTGCAGATGCTTTTCTTGCCACTGCTCATCAAAGCCAAGGCGTTCTTGGTCAAACAGTTCAGTTTTAAAGCCCTGTGTTTGCAGAATGCTTTAGAAAAAGTTTGTCCGTTGCGCCAGTGCTGAGTTCGAATCTTTGTCGCAAGCGCAGTAAAGTAGCTGGCCTTGCTTTCAATGGTGCTTGCAATCCAACCTGTGCTATCGTGATTACATGCCCTAAAACCTTTTCTTCTAATGGAGCCTAAGTAGCTTATCAATGGCGAACGCATTAGCCACATAGCGCAGATACTTGGGAAAGCCATGACCCTCTGATAAAGCCTCTCTTATAGTTTATAGAGTGGATGCATTTGGAAAACGAGATGCGTGACCAGGTTGTTACATTGGGCAAAGCTGTTGTGGGTCATAGTGCATCCCAAAGCTAAGCCCTCTTTAAAAATAAAATATGTTGTCAGATGAAGTTACGAAAGTATTTAAATGAAATCTGTTACAAATTTTGATGAATGACCTCAATATGAAAAAGTGTTGTTACAAGCATAAAAGATATTTACTTGTATGGTTAATTCAATCAACATGCACAAGTATCAATCATGCCGTTGAAATGCAGCGATTGTTAAGCGGTTTTATGTTATTTCCATACTCGGTTGAAAACATTTAGTTCTGGTGAAAATCAATGCCGCTTAACATAGCTGCCGGGAAAAACGTTCTATCTGGCGGTTGTCAACAGGAATTCGATGCAACTTTTAGTGTTTTTCAGCAACTGTTTGAACAATTAATGCAAGATCTTTCTGCAACAATTTTAAGGAACTCCGTACTTTCATCTTCCTAACTCTTTAAGATTGGATATTTATCCTGGTTTTTCAGTGTCGATATGCTTGGAGTAAATACGTCAAGACCGTTGAGTTAATTTTATGTGGTAGAGCAGTGGAGCAAGATACACTTGGGCCGAATTTCACAAATATAAGTGGCTATAAAATCAGTGTCCCATCCAGATTAATATCCTCAGTTGTAAAAAGAACAGTATACAATGCAATTTGTGGTCAAAGATCGATTCTTAAAATGAAATTTACTGAGTGACAATGAATTATAATACTTCCTATTTGTTTGCTGAATGAAGGTGCACTGCCTGTGTTAAATCATGCAAGAGGTATAATAACGCGATCAGTTTAATCGCAAACTATTGCACACTGATAAAGCTCAATCCAGCCGCTGCGAACTCGCGTCAAACTACAACAATATTCAACGACAAATAGCAACGGAGCAACTGCGCACTCACACCCAAACTATACACACGGAGAACGATCACTCAAAAAAAGGTAATACGATTTAGAGAACAGTTAAAAACCGATTTCGTCGCTACCGAACTGTCTGCTACAATCGTTAAAAGCAACAGTCAACGTTTCAAACTCGCCATAACTAACTGAACTGCCCTCTCCCGCTAGCAAATTCCACAGCGTTTATGCTGGGCAAGAACCAGAAGCACGCGGTAACGAAGCTACTGCAAGAAAAGAGATTCGATAAGCATCAATTTTTACTCCTGCAGTAGCTTCATCACGGCGTGCAAATCACGCAGAGCAAATCACGCAGCGCAAATCATGCAGTGCAAATCACGTAGTGCGTTTGCATGATTTGTGGTGCAAATCACGCAGTGAATAAATATCATGCAGTGAGCAAATATCAAGTTTGCGTGATTTACGGTGCAAATCACGCAGTAAGTAAATAACATGAAAGAGCAATCTTGCTGTTAACAAAACCCCTCGCTGTGTACTAATCAAGGGCCTAAAATTTAACGGCAAGATCTGACTGACATGAACATATGACACACGCAAATTCATAAACGAAAAAGCAAATAAAGATCCACACAACACAGGTTTCGTTTTATCATATGCATCCAATTGCCTGTTTACATAAGCACTGTCAAACAAGCATATGAATGATTTGACGTGAAGCAGACGAATGTTCTCGAGTTTTCTTGCACAAACTGCTAGGGAGGAATATATTTCTTCGAACATACTGAGATGTTTAACGCGTGAATTGCTAATACGCCACGACTTATCATAATCGTTACACTTGGCTGGGCTGCTATTAATCGCAGAGAAAACCATTAGCACAGGGGTTCTGGGCAGTGCCGTGGCAAGGGTAAGTGAGGCCCCCCCCGAAATTTCACGTGGGGCCCCCCATACGCTATTGGCCTATTATTATGAATTGCAGTAAAAAG
>Ga0210059_1015838_pt1 | contig 10943 bp, 5 predicted proteins | sample Ectturendosymbi2_FD_188042 | JGI IMG/M metagenome (GOLD analysis project Ga0210059, IMG submission 188042) | Ecteinascidia turbinata endosymbiont from Florida, USA - Sample 2 (SPAdes) (version 2) | ecosystem: Host-associated > Tunicates > Ascidians > Unclassified | place: Key West, Florida... | reverse complement strand
ACTTTTATGAACTGCGAAAAAGCAGCCGTTTCTCCAAAGCTGCAAGTTGGAAGCGAAAATTAAAACTAGGAAAATATTGCACTCGACTCGCATTCGCAACCATAACGTACGCGCACCAATAAGAAACAGAAAAGATCTGATCAGTGCACAATGAATTGTCTGTTAACGCTATCTGAAAAGTTTCAAGATAACTGTGAAACACCACGCTCACTGATCACACAGTATAAGCCATGTTAAGTGCTACGGAAAAATTTTCGAAAAATTACAGTGATTCAAAATACAAAATTCATATTGCGAACAATCGGGATTACTATGAACGTTCATAATTTTACAAATAGTTGAACCATAATGCCACTCTGTTGCAGAACCGCGGTTGCGTTCCCACAAGGTTTCATGCAAGAAAGAGGTGCACTGCGTCAAACAAGCACCACGAATCAGTAATTCATGCGTTAGTCGGATGTCTCAAATGTCAAAATGTTCAAGTGCACTTGACTTTAACATCTCTTTTTTCCTTAAGCAAGAAAACAAAATGTTTAATATTTAACAAACGGTTAGCCGGGAAACGCCACATAAGCTAATCATTTGCTTTTAATCAGCCTCGTTGTTTCAAGAATGACACCGAAATTATGTTTTAAACGATGGTACAATGAAGGAACGAAAACCTTCTTTGTCAGTTTGAAGACATAATCTTTATCTGTGCTTTAAGTTTGAACCTTAAATTGCGCAACTTTCTCAAATTAATAACAAGCGTGTCCCACAAAATTAGCTTTAGTGTTCATGCATAATCAATGCCACCAGCTGCTAGGTTTCCAACAACTAGTATATCCGAAATATTTGAAAAGAGATCTGCAAATATGGGCGTCGGAAGGAGTTTTTCCAGGGGAGGACGATAGTTGACTTTTTAGGGGGTGTCCAAAAGGATGTTTTCCAGGGGTGCCAACAGTGTATTTTTTGCATTATGTTTTGTATTTTTGCATTATTTTGCTCAAAGCAGTTGGATGGGAGCCACAATCTGATTCATATTTCAGGGATGTGTTCTTCAGGCTAAATAAGTTGGAAGAAAAAAACAAATAGCGTTCTTGGTGATTGACAAAATGTGCGAAACGCTTGTAATTGCAGGAACATGAAATTCCGTTCAGTTATTTACAGAGCAACGTTGACCTTGAAGCACTTTATTCAATGCAACGTCACAGACATTCAGGTCATTTCATTCCAGATCCCTGCTCCTGATTAAAGCTAAAAATACGTTTCACTTGTGAAAATGCCAGAACAGCAGCTAGGCTTTCCGTTTGCAGGCGTTCACATTTCGCGGCAATTATAATCCACTTCGTGTGCCTTGCACGAGCCGTGCTCGATTAGCCCACATGTCTTGCCATTTAAAAGCGGCAGGGAGCTCACGTCCTGTCTTCTTCAATAGTTTTCGCGCCAAATCCAGCACCTCGTCCTTCACGCCTTCCTGTACAGTGCCTCTGACGTCGATGAATCGACACTGGCTGCTGGCATAGTGGCACGAAATGGCCTGAAATTTCCACGAAAAGCCTTACTGCCCCTTATTACAAAAGCACATTCAGATATCAGAATGCGAACGGGTAATGCTAGTTTCGAAAAGCGATACGAAGGTTAGCGACAGAGGAAGCAAAAAGAGGCTACAACAACTAAATGTAATTTGAATTCTTGGCCTGTTGCCCTTCCAGCCTTTTATTCGCGGATAGAAGGGATGAAAGCAAATAAACGTAAGGACGCCATCATCATGGCCTAATCCGTCGTGTGCGATGATGGGCACGGCGGCGCTCACAATCCTCCAGGAATGATTTTTTGGCCGTTTGTTTTCCTGTTTCCATGCCATGCCAGACTTTTACTATTTTTTGTTGCAGGGGAACGTTTATGCAAAAATCTAGGGGGTTCAGCGAAACTTCGCTTAGTTAAATCAGTTCATTGCAGTTTCTTTCAAAATACCAAGCAAAACGATTGATACTGCACCTTCAAAAATTTGCACGGCAAATGAAAATGTTTCTAATTGAAGTTGATGCACATTTTCAACAATGCGCATGTAGAACGAGCATACAATGGAGAAGACCTTGGACATTCAAACGTCTTGTTGTTTTTTTACCAGATTCCCGAAACTTTACCCGAGCCTTCTTTTTCAAAATAAGCCAACAGATCAGTGAACCCCGACCAAGCAAAATGTCCACAAGGGAATGCTACACTCGTTCTGATTCATTGGCTCACATTATGTTGTGCGTCCGTAGCTCAGCGCACTGACGTAGTGGTCAGTTATCATTTCCATCGTTGTCGCTTGTATGCAGAGGTTATTCTCGGAACAAGCACACTCTGCGGTCGAAACTACGAGCATGTACATTAACTGTACAAGTCCGTGTGCACAAGAACACGTGAAAGGCTGGTCTTGATGGGTCTGCCCATTTCTATGTGTGTAGACGATGCTTGTAAAACAGGCGGTTTCCCCAAATGAAGAGGCTTTCATTAAAACGGGTGGTTTACCCAATTGAAGAGGCTTTGACTTTGCTAAAGCTTTTTGTTTAAAGTTCAGCAAGAAAAAATTACCTCATTGTTTTGGGACAAAAAATGAGGTGGACTTGCGTATAAATCACAAGAATCTCACCTTTCTAAAATGATCTGTCCTGTTCCTGCCCGAGCCGTGAATCAGCAGTGGGTGGAAGAATACCGTGTCTCCGGCCTCCATGACAAGATGAACTCTCGGAGTATTGGGATCGTAGTCACGAACGCCATGGTACAATTTGTTCACTCCGCCCTGCGTTGTTGCAATAAAACACAATATTAGACTTACCGCTGTAGGTAGAAGCAAAAAACACTACAATGAGATGTCGAACGGATATGGATTTTTTCGTCCTTCCGTGCGTCATAAAAACACGCTCAGTAATGCGTTTTAGAACACTTGCAGTGCGAAGGTGGACACCCCGTATAAACTACATTGAAATGCAACTAAGTTTAAAATCCACCATATAGGTGCCGCTCAAGCTCTAACGCCAACAGGTTAGTATTTTCTGAGAACACAAAATTATTTGTCAAATGAATTTAAAAGAACAAAATGAGCTTTCAGAACTGGTCATGACAATACGAAATTCAGAACATACTTCCACGCATGTGTGACCGTGCTTGAAGTCGGCGGCGCTAATACAGCTTCATTTACAAGGGCGGGGCGATGGTTGATTTACAAAGCAGGAGGGGACGGCACTTGATTTACGGGGAGAAGACGGGTGATTTACAAGGGGTGACCATACCACTTAGCGATGAAAATCAGAGTTCTACATAAAACGCATTTTTATGTTCTACTAGATAAACGTGGTTGCAGTCGATGGCGTTAATACAGCTTAATTTACAAGGAGGGTGCGATGGTTGACCCGCAAGTAGGAGCGGAGCGATGTTCTATTTCCATGTTCGAATTACAACGACAAATGAGACGATAGTTTGACTTACAGGTGGAGGGGGCGATGACTGGTTTACAAGGGGGTGACCACAACACTTAGAGAGGTGAAAATCAGAGGTCTAGATAAAAATTATTTTACTTTTGTTTCAGAAACCTTAAGGAGCGCGATGAACACGAACGCACGTTACACAGACGCGACATGGTAAAGAAGTAGCACGGCGACTAATTCCTTGTCGTTATGCCGACTAAGAAATGACAGACGATCCGATTGAAGGAACGATTACTGCTGTACTGTCGATACTTTTGGAATACTAGTCAAAAAATAGGTATCTGACAAAGAAATAAAATCGAAACATTAAAACCTGACCTCCCACTCCGGGTAATCGTGCTGAAGCAGTTTTCCATCTTTGTGTGTGCCAGGAAGCACCACCAGGCAACCGTTGCTTCTGTCCACGTGCTCCAAAGCAGTCCAGGCGCAAACAATTCTGTCGGCAGGTCTGAATGGAAAGTAGTGAAGATCTTGATGCATTGGATGACGGGAAGTTTTCTTTCCTGCACGAAAAGCGACGGATACGCTTTTTCTGGAGCAGACTCTGGCGGACTGGAATATGCCCAGAAAGACCGTCTACCAGAGTTTGATCCCAGTTAACGTCGTGCTGATTTTTCGTCAAATACTTGATTAAAGCGTCGAGTTAACCGAATTTTTTAACTGGTATCTAAAATCGAAGGGTTGTATTTACACCTTTCGCATCGACAACGTCACTTATACCAGTTTTCACCATTCAAAACAGACGTCAACGGATAAACTGAAAACAACCAGCAAGTGAATCACGCTGCTACGCACTATTAGACAAAATACGCCGGACCAGGATCAAATCAGTCACATATCGTAACCACGCGGCTTCCTTTAGCTAGGAGACTGACAGTTTACAAACCGTGTCCCAGTTATTCAATGCCTGAACCTCAAAATTTTGATTTGTCCTTGAGTATTGATAAAAATATTTTTCCTAGCATTTGGTGAATGCTAGGAAATACTTTTATCAAAACTTCATCTGAATCGTTCAGCAAGCCTACTAGTGCATTAAAGAGTTGTCAGAAATATAGCACCGTCAAACAGTCTCCACACCACTTCTCAGAAAAAAAAACAGATCTTACCATTACATCTTTCACCAAATAAACCAACAAACTTCATAACGCTATCAGCACAAGTGTACTCACGAAATGTTGTTCCGGATCACTACTTTCTGCTTTGATCAGCGCATCGTTTAAAATCAGACCAACCATCAGCATTAGATGCATCACGATTAGAAGACAGATTAACCAAATATATGCTTAATCTGCCCAGAAGAGACTGTACATTTCATTGTAAGGTTTTTTCTGATCTTATGCGTACCGAAGGGGTACTTAAAGTTTATTTGCAACGTTAGCCTTGCAAAACATTTTTCAATCGCTGTTTCTCCTGGAACTCAGCATTCATTGCAGTTCGCAGAAGTTAACAACCTTCGAAATAACATCGTGAAGTACAAGTACTGGTTGCCAGACCGACATTACTCAATGAACGGTGAGTGTTAGACTTTGTCAACTGTCATGGAATCTGAATATCAGTGCATTTCGCCCAAAAACGCCATTTCAGGCAGGGGCGGATCCGGGGGGGCAATTGGGGCAATCGCCCCCCCCTTAAAACCTAGGAAAGCAACTTTTTTCGCCATGATTTTGTACAATTCGGAAAACAGCAATCGGGATATAAGGCCATTTTGCCGTCCATTGTTTTGTCACAGCAGTGTTGTGAAGTCTACTTCATCTCTCTTACTGTACAGCAGTGAACGCATAATGAGCCTTGACTGCCAAATATTGCTGCAATCTCCCCCCCTAAAATTACTGGCTGGATCCGCCCCTGATTTCAGGATACTAACAGGCAAGACTTTCCGAATCTAAAATAAAATCTTAAAGACAAGGAATTTCTTTACAGGCAGGTTTGATTAAAAAGAAGCTTTTACGTTGCAGATAATAATTCAATGTTTTTATCTTTGTCAAAGTGAATGTTGCAATTGTAGTTAACTTTTTCTGTGAACTAATAATGAGAAGCGAATGTTTATCTTATTCAACTGGTCAAAAAAACTTGGTCAACCTTAGATTCACGTGACGCGAGTAGAAAACGTGTCTCCAATAATGCTAGATAGACAGTCCTAAACAGGTGTGGACCGAATGTGTGATGGTTGTGCGAGGAATTCTTGTTTGAAGTCGCGAAATTGTGTGGGTCTAAAACTTGACAGGACTTTGTGTAGCAGTCGTTATGAAAGCACCAGCAACGCCTAGGATCGAAATCGAGCCAGTAGCACCGCTTCTCAGCAGCACTGCATGTTACACGACGTAGTCACTCATTAACCCAGACAACAAAATAAATCCAAATTGACTCAAACCTGAACTCTACCAGCAACTCGTGACCGCGAAGGCGTTAAACATAAATGACAGTATTGACAAACACAGACGCAGGAACAGCATTGGTGAAACCACGTGACGATTAAAATTTACACTGTGGTTTATTACGCAACTTCAAACAGCATTTTGGGCGCAGAAATAATAAGCAAACATCAAGCGCTTTTACACGTAATCGTTGGCTGAACCCCAGTTGTCCCCAGCACAAAGAACTAAAAACGTCAAGTTGCAAAGCAGTAACAATGTCCGTCAGCTTGACAGCCTCGGGCTGCCAAACAATGTGCGTTAGTCGGAATTTTTTTCGCAAAAGGTTTCACAAAAATTTTATTGTGGTTGATACGCCTGCTGCTCACGCTGTTAACGCATCTGAGAAAGACGTGGTAATTGTGTAACCGTGTGTAACTGATCGTAGTCAAAACAAACTCGAGGAACTTACCAAGATCGGGGGGTTTGTTTATAAGCATTGTATGCATGGCCATAATGTCTCTTCCAGTAAATGCTTCCACGTATTTCAAAATCTGTCCGTACAACAGACAACATTAAGTTTGAACAGTGCGTTGGACGATGATCAAACTATTCGCAATTCCCCAACAGATGGCATTGACAAAAAATGTTTGAAGCAAACCATTACTCAACACCTAACGCATTTGTCTAAAACCACCAGATATTATCGCATTTAAAATTTACGAAACAACAACATTCCAACAAAAGAAACTGCTGCAGAGGAAGTGCAACTTACGTTTGGGTCTTTGCAGAAGTTGAACAAAACTGGATCGTTGTGAAAATACTGCACCTTGTACACAGTTTTCTCGCCAGGAACATGTCCGTTTTTAATTTCAGAAATGTCTCTCATGATGTTTATTTCAGGAATAACAACCTGGTGAAAGCACACCAACCAACATGAAAGTTACATAAAGCATCTCCGTTTTCAAAGAGCTGCAAAAAGTGATGAGGCAGTGCATCATATAACCTATTTGTGCAGCAGATACAAAATTGTTTTTTGTGTTACTGTTATGTGATCACAGCACAGTGACAGCGGATTTATAGTCAATGCATTATTGAATATATTACCAAGCTCAACAGCTAAATATTAATGTTATAAACTTGGGGTTGAACATAATTATTCCAAACCAGGACGAACACAATTTAGGTGATGAAGTCTTCAAGTAAGGATAATGGTAGTTTGAGTGTGAGTCACATTAATAAAAATTCATCTGATGTCCTTGGAAAATTAGGCTCAAAAAATAACATGAGGGAAAAAAACAGTTTTTTACAAAATGGAATCAGGTTTTCATGGTGCATTTCCATCCCTCCTTTGTTCACACTGATTTTTTACTCTTGTCCAAAACCAAACTGATTTCTTGGGTCATCAAGCAACAAACCAACACATGGCACAAACATCAAAACTGTCCCGGTCAAACCAGGATGTGTGGTCATCATCTCTGAACTTGAATTAACCCATTGCATAGCGACAGACTATGAAAAACTGGCAAAAATTAATGATAAAAATTCACTACAGAGAATATATTCAGCTTGTAAAAAACAATGTGCTTACAATTTTAAATCACGGACAGATTATACAGCTACACTGAACAGATTTTGTGATCCATACAAATTAAGTCTCATAAAAGACTAGTTCTTCAAATAACGTTTTAATTTTTCATTTTGTAATGGTTTTGTTGATGCAACACTGACAAACCTCTCAGTGGGAAAACGATGTAAATTCAGTTGAAATTTAATTAGTTGTTTTTACCCTTGAGTCAAATCAAGAAAGCTTACCATTTCTACTTGCTTATACAAAAAAGCATAATCCGTGGATCAGGACTTCTAGTGTGTAAACAAACGCCACATACAGCTTTAATGACATGTTGTATTACAGTAGATCAGAAACTACAGCATTTCAGTATATTTTTTTATTTTAGTTGCACCAAATGGCAGCAGGTTGAAGCTTGAAGTTCGCTTTTTGCTGCGGTGGTTGAGGTGAAAGCTCTTGCCCAAGGAGCATTATCACGATTCACTCAGTGGGTCAAACTCGCAACATTCCAGTTGTGTGAGCTATTGCTAACTCTTTTCAGTTTTGTTTTAGTGTGATAAAAACAACACACAAATTAAAAATTAACCAAGTGCACAAAATACACTATCAAACTGTGCATAACTCATACTAATTGTACATTTTTCTTCAAAAAAAAAACATAAATTTCAAAAATAATCTTGAACCAAGGAATCATGATGCCCTTCTACTTCAAAACAAACATCGAGAACAAATTTCTATTATTACCTCTTTGTTGCAAATTTGCTTAAATCTATGTCTGTATTCTTGAACACTTTCTGGTGAAACCAAGTTTTTGATAACCAGAAAGCCATTTTCTTCAAAGAATCGCCGTTGTTGTGGGCTGATCACATCAAACGTATCAAGGGTATATTGAAATTTTTTACTGCTTGTATCACAAGAACTTGTGTGGGCAGAAGTGTGACTTCTATGCTGCATGTAAAAAATAACATCAAATCATTGACAGATATAAGATCATAGAAAAAGTCTACTGTAACAAAATCACAATGAAACATATGTAGAAAGAATGATCCTTATCTCCAAAAAAACATCAAAACCTGCAAAGAGCTGTAGAAAGAAGCAAAATTACACACATGACGACTACTATGGCCCAGTTCATCATTGCCAATGATAGAGTCATTGTGCAGGGAATCCATGGTGAATACAAGTACAAAATTCATTAATGAACACATAATTGCATATGAACAGTGCGACATCAGAATTGAAGTTTTTCTTTAAGCCTATGTTTCAGTTGCACACAACTGGCCCTCTGTGAAGCTGTTCCAACAACACGACAGGTCAAGATGGCCACACTTCACAGGGGTTTGCATTTCTCATAGCTGAACATACTAGAGTGACATTTTCTGGTACTAATTTGCAAAGTCTTGGGGAGACCCTGCCTGAGTCAAACTCCTGACCTACCAGCACTGAAGCAAACGCACTAAACATGGCTGGTACACACATGAATTCAGTAAATTTGTAGATGAAAACATATTTAAACTGAATATTCACTGAAGTTCAAAGTTCATATTAGAATTTGAGATGTGTTGCACAATGAGGACAGTTGTGATAAAAGAAGATGTCAGTTGCTGCTTAGAAAAATTTTGGAAACATCGGTATCAGCTATTGGTCCATAATTGGCCGACATATTGGCATTGGTATTGGCCCCAAAAAAGCTATATTGGTCAATCTGTACTGATCACTATAGAAATTTTTAATAATGTTGCACACAGGCAAGGCAAGAAAGGCTGTTTTGTATTTTTTATCTGTGCTTGTTTCATGCTTGTTTGCATTTCAATTGCAACATGGTTTAGGCAACTGGTAAAAATAAAGAATAATTATGAAAATGACTCAGTACCCAGCACCATTTTCCCCTAGAAAAACACCTAGTACCAAGAGTGTTGAACTGAAATAAGGAAATTACCAGAGCACAAAATTGTTTTTATGTCTGAAAAAAATAATAAAACTTTCTTTATTTAGCTTTCAAAAAATTTTGCATTACAAGTTACCTGACTAGAACTTCACAAATTAAGCATAATGAATTTATAAGTCATACCAAATGGCACTTGATGACTTCAAGTCGCTCCATGTCACTTCTCAGCAAAATCTAAAACTAAGCAATAAGAAAACCTCAATCCAAAGCTGTTAGAAAAAAAATTTTGCATACGTGAAAATGCACATAGGAAGATACGGTCAATAAGAAATAAGCAGTAGAATCTGATAGAGTGGAACATAATCTGAATTGTAGGCCTTAACTTCAAATGTTTTTGTCAATAAAAAACTAGTGCTCATATTTGAACTTTGTGTTAAATAAATAACTAAGATTTTTTGCCACAAGTATTGATGCATTCTTTCTGATTTGGCTATTACCTAAGTTTTTTACAACTTTGGAAGTATAAAAGGAAATGATGTAATAAAACTCTTAAATTTGATTAGCTTTACTTATCCACAGGACTTAGCAATAAAAAAACAAGTCTTACATCATACAATGTCATTAACATATTTTATGAAGGCACTGAAAAGCCCTACGTTGTCCAGCGCAGTGCTCCTTGGTATTTTGTTTGTCTTCTCTTAACGTTTTGGATTGAATAACCACATTCGAGTTACTTCTGATGTGATGAGGCTGGATACGATGACACATGCTTGCATGTTTGCTGGATGATCTAGGCTAGGGTCTGCAAAGCTGTCAATATTGACCCCCAAGGGTTGATATGATAGCCCAGGGGTTGACAAGCACCCTAGAGGTCGAAAGGGGGTCGATACAAACCTAAACTATTTAGTGTCTTTTTGTATTGAAAAACGTCTTCAAATTATGGCATTTTTGTATTTTTTCTTTCAACATCTAAAATAAACAAGATGTAAATACTACAAGATCATTAAGATTGCTAAGATCGCTAAGATTGCTAAAAGATTGATAAGATCGCTAAGTCAGATGATTGCTAAGATTTTCTCAGCAACCTTAGCGATCTTAGTGATCTTGTGGTATTTACAGGTGTCCGAAAAACACCAGGTGTGGCACCAGTACTGATCAAAACCAAAAGAAAAACCTTGTTTTGGTTTTCATCAGTGTTTTTTCGGTCAGTACTGGTGATCAGTACATTAAACGATTTACTTTCTAAAGGATCAGCACTAGTGATCAGAAAAACCTGTATTGAAAACGGTAATAATTACGGGAAATACCCTAACAGAGAAAGTCTAATGTAAGTTTTTGCAACATATTTTTTATTTTATTTACGTGTTTGGGCCAGACGCATGCAATGGCGGATATTCAGCAGAGATGATCACAATCCGGTTTGCCGGTTGGATATCCGGCAGGATACGGATATCCGAAACGCTTTTCTCGATATTTCAAGGATTCACACTTTTGGAAAAAGCAATATTTGTAAAGCCACAACAGTGACCCACACCAAGCGAATCTATCGCAATTTATTGCGTAAGGAAACTAGTTTCGTGTATTACACATCTTCAGTCCTGCGCAAAAGTCGACATATGAAACAAAAAGAAAAAATTACGCACTGTTGCTAAGATCAAACCTCAAGGTTACAAAAATTG
>Ga0210059_1015837_pt1 | contig 10944 bp, 8 predicted proteins | sample Ectturendosymbi2_FD_188042 | JGI IMG/M metagenome (GOLD analysis project Ga0210059, IMG submission 188042) | Ecteinascidia turbinata endosymbiont from Florida, USA - Sample 2 (SPAdes) (version 2) | ecosystem: Host-associated > Tunicates > Ascidians > Unclassified | place: Key West, Florida... | reverse complement strand
ATGTATTAAGAATAACTAGGCATACCATAATTTTCTGATTGAAAACTGGGACGCTTCAGAACAACGAGCCTTAAACGTGGTTCATATCTTGCTTGGAGTATGTAGCTATGGATTCCTATAGTTAAGACACCAAGAAAAACTAAAACAATGCATTGTTCGAAGAAATAAAACAGTGTTCAAGCATTTGTAAATTTACCTATTCGCCCAAAAATATTTTACTGTAGACAATAGTTTCTTCAAGAAGTCTTTGTTCGATGTTATATATTCTCGTGAAAATCACAGCAGGAAAAGTCAATATTAATTTTACAGGTGATAAGAACTTCACATTCAGGACCAGTATTCTGCTTTTGTTATTAGACCAGGTAACGAGGGAGAATGAAGAGCACAATGCCCCGGGCGCTGAAACACTAGTTGGCGCCGAAAAGTTCCAACAATGTGGCAAATACTTTTATCAATGTAGTACATTTACTACCAAAAGACCTTAGGTTCAAACATGGGGGTGCCAAACTTGTTTCTTGCCCCAGACACCATCCAACCTCGGTACGCCTCCGTATCAGACCACATGTTATTCTTGATGAAAGAAATTCTTTCGACCGGAGCTGGTGTACTACTGTAGGTTTAGGACTATGCTGACTGACTGAATGCCTAACCGGGACTTCTGGTTTTCTGACCAGGACACTGGAACAAAGCCTTCAAACGGGGACTGTCCCGACTAAAACAGGACGCATGGTATGCCTGTGAATAACTATAAAATTGGGTTTGGAGAACTTTACGCAGATGTATGGGTTGCTCTTGTTTTTCCTGTGTTGCGTCATAAACGGACAACTGACCATGCGTACAGATGTTACCTTTATACAAGAACGCGTCTACGCTTTTGGTTGCCAAAACCGAGAAAGGTAATCATTACAGTACATATCAGCAGTTTTCTCCAAATTAATCGTTCTTCCAGTGAAAGAGTCGTTTAACACGAGTGAAGTAATTGCATTGTAAGTTCAATTTGCTTGTCAGTTCGGTTTGATTGACGAAAGTTTACACTTGCACTCTCCGCTCGGATCTGCAGAGCTTCTATCAGGGGGGTGCAAAGGTCTGATGATGCCCAAGGCAAATACTTCATTCTGTGCCCTCTTACGCTATTCTAGGAATATGATAAATACAGGCAGAGCGAAACTACCTGTGCAGACCTTTGCAACACGCAAAATGATTGCGCCACTAAAACGCCACCTCAAGTGAGATTAAAAAGAGATAAAAGCTGCACGAGTCCCGTATCAAGTTACGAAACAATAGCACAAGCAATTGAACGTTGCAAAGCGTAGGTGCAAGGGCACAGAGTTTTGCAATGGCATTTTTGGTGTTAAAAAGTGATATATGTTTCAGAAATAATGCTGGCGCTCTGCTCAAAAAACTGTACGTTTTTCAATGTATCGTACTTGGCGTCGAAAGTGTTTAAACAGTTCTGAACAATGTTCTTTCTGAAAAATTTACTGTAACATTTTGATCTTTTTCACAATTGGAAGCGAAGAATCTATAGTCAATCGTTGCGCATGATACAGTCCTGTGACACAATTTGGATTGCCACTATAAATGAAACGAAGCATACGAGACACCACTGAAATGTAAAATGTTCTTTACCCATCAATGCAACTTTGAACAAGCTAGTTTAAGAGATATCGGATTTGATCAGTGTGCTGTCCGCTTTCTTTTGATTATGGCGTTTGTAGTGCAATCATAATAAATTTACAAATGATGAAAACAGTGCATTTAACATTTAACAATTTGTCGCTGCCATACTCGAACCCCTTTGCGAATTTTCACGCCCCCAATTTAAGATCCCAGGTTCTTTAGAGATAATGGAGAGATGTTTTGAAAACTACAAGCCACAGATTCTTCTTTATCTTTTGAGCGAGTTCTTCAAACCACTGCTTGGCCGCACTAGATCTCGGGGTAGGTGTTGAACAGCCATTCGATTGTCTCATCGTCCAGAACCGTCAGGCCGTGCAGTCCATGAGGAGGTCGATGGATTGAACATTGGAGGACAACATGGTCGACGACTTGTTCTTCTGCGCCACACGCACAGGCCGCAGAGGAGGCCATGCCCCACTGGTACAAACAGGAGCGGAAATGTCCGGCACCGGTGCGGAGGCGGTTAAACCGGACCTAGGCTCATCTTGGGAGGGCCATTCCAGGTGGGTGGGTGCCGGTGTCGGGGATGAAAGCGGGTTGTCCGCCCACTCCGCATTCCATTGGTGATCCGCAGTGCGCCGCACGTATGTTGTTGTTGACAGATATGCTGATGAGTTGTTGTGCTGCGGGTACAAATGCGTGTCTTGATACAAGGCCCCGTGCTTTTGCACTCGGTGGACAGGTGAGCGCTGAGAGGAGCAGATGTCCAACCTCCATGGCACGACGTGCTAGAGACAGTGTGGCTCCACTGAGACGAAGCTCAGCAGGTCGGATGCCTGTGAGGATTGGAAGGTTGTCAACTGGTGTAGGACGCAGACAACCAGTCACAATTCGCAAGGCGTCGTTGATGGCGGGTTCGATAAGGTTGCTCCAGTTGGGGTGTTGTTGCTCCAGCACCCCAACTGGAACCGGCAAGCCCCCTCCAGAGCGCGACGTGTGATGTCAGCTTCTTGCGAAGTGACTCGAGGTGTCAACGATACGTGAGCGTCCCATCCAACGGTACTCCGAGGTATTTAGGCTCGGGAAGAAGGGCAGCATTTCGTTATAGTCAGGATGTGGTCATGTAGTGCTAACAGAAATGTTGTGGGAACGCACCCAAAAACTAGCCATTTTGAAACAGAAAGTCGTTTTAAAGCGACATGAAAAAGGTGTGAGAACGCCGTTCCTACGCGTTCCCGTCCACTACACCGCTGATTGTTGTAGTTGACTCTTAGCTCACGTTTAGCTTCCTTGTTGTTAAGAGGAAGACTGCCGACACCGATTTTTCAGTACTGAGCTTTAGTTTCCAGGTCTGGAGGTATTCATCTATGGTTGCCATGTCCTTGCTGAGCACCCGTTCCACTGCCTGCCAATCTCCACCAGCATGCATGATTGCTAGGTCGTGAGCAAATGCATACTTTCTGGAGACGGTGGTTGGCAGGTCAGAGATGAAGATGTTGAAGAGAAGGGGTGGCAGGACAGATTCCTGTGCCATTCTTGATTTAAAATAGAGTGTGGCAGGAATTGGCCAGCCTACAAATGGGGAAGACAGATAGATTGTAAGGCCTTAAGATAACGATGACAGTACTTCACTTTTCTTTCGGGTCGTTTACCATAGATTTGCATGTCTCCCTCAGGCACGTTTCCATCATATCCATGCAATATGTGTTAGCAGATTTACGATGCGAATAAGCAGTACATACCGATCAACTCCAATAATTTTTTGCGGTCTTTTTCGATATTCATATACTTATTTCGCTAAAACAGCTTCACGAAAAGGTATTAGCACGGTTGACTGAGCACGATGACGTCATGAGACCACTGCTCAGAGGGGCCCCGCGCATAGGCCTTGCAGTGGGCACAGCATCTGCTAGGGTCAGCCCTGAACACGTAGCTGTTTTCTTAGCTTCTTTCAAATTTTTTCTGTTCTAAGCAGCTGCTGACGGAAGTGATACTGGTATCGCTTGATTTTCCCCAAACTGCAACATTCTTGTCCAAAATCACGGATCCTTTGACCAATGACCATCGATGCTTATTGGAAACCTGACCGTTCCAAGGCATGTTACAAGAAAGAGAAAGCTAGGACTAATGATTTGAAAAGCGGCCAGCTAGAGTACGTTGTCTCAAATACTCGCAACAAACGTATTCATTTGACTATTGCAAGTAAATTAAGGAATATATTTTTTAACTTCAAAAACTATATGAAATTTAATAATATTTTCTAGAAAACATGTTTGAAGCGTCGTCTTTCACCTTGAACAAGCTTGGTTACATCCTTTTCAAAAAGTATTTGTTTGTACTTGATGGAATTAACAACAAACATTTCTCGGTGCACCAACCAGTTCACTTACGATAGGACGTGCGTTTTTTTATATCTTCTTAATGTCGCAACTCTATCAGCATATTATATGGAACACGTGATCCATCAGCTTCAGCAATTCCTACAGTGGCTTCCAGGGCGTATCCCACTACAGAAATAAGATCCGCATAGGTAACCTTCACATCAGTCAATGTCGGCGATGAATATAAACTTGCTGCTATCCAGCTTGCGCGCGGGTTTTCTGAGTTCTTCCAACACAATGCTTCGTTCATATTGCAGATACAAGTGGTGTGCAAAGTAATTAGGACAGTCAACTTTTTTGGACTTTTTAATCTTTTTTGACCGTTGGTTCAAATCATATAAGTGTCTATGTTATTATATAGCCATTTCTCATAAAAATCAGCTTCTCTGTTCCATAAGTTGTAGTCGCAAAAATGGTCTCACCAAGCACGGTCTCATTGGTTTAAAATACGGTATAAGTTTGATGGACCTTGACAAAAAATTTATACTCTACGGCAGTGTGTTTCAACCGGGGTTCCGCGGAACCTCAGGGTTCCGCGAGTGGCTGCCAGGGGTTCCGCTGAAACGGACCGAATTTTCCTGGGACGAAATTCGCAACCACATTTCTATGCTGTTGTAGCAATATAGACATTTCGATCATTGCATAGGGTTCCATGAGCAACCTAAACATTTGTGGAAGGTTCTGTTGCAGCTAAAAAGTTGATAAACACTGCTCTACGGTAAGGATCTTGTAATTTTTTCCACACAGTTGCGAAACTTTATTTTATCTTGATTTATTTCTTTTAATCACATTGGATTAACTCCCAAAAGTATAAGTATCATCTTTGCCTACATTTCGTTTCTACTAAATACAATCGTTTCTTTGAGGCAAGCTCCTGTATTTTTTTGGGGGCTTTGCAAATACGAATATTCATTCAAGACGATTACTCGACATGCACGATTGTTTTTTGGGCTCCACAAAGACGACTTGCCACCTCTTCTGTTTTTCGGCCTTAGGGCTACGCCTACTCGTTTTAGCAGTAATCATGGTCTTTCGCAATCTAGTGGTGCGTTTTCCGCCTTCGGGTGTTAATAATTAACTTCAAACTGTTTCTAAATTAGTTATGTTGACCAGTTGGTCTTGTCGCAGTACTGAGCCAGTCGTTTGGTGTGAAACTTGATTGTGTGGGATCGCTTCTCCGAAAACCATGTCTTGGGACGCTCACGTTGGAGCAGGAGTAGCCAATTCACCGTTGGCAAAAGGTGCAGTGGTTTTTGGCAAAGATGGTACGGTGTGGGGGAAAATGGGATGTGTCGGCAATGTCTGTTCTTCTGAATTGAAGGATTTTTCTACAGCAGCTAAAAACAAGGATTCCTGCTACTTGGATGGTTCCAAATTCATGTTCATCACCGAAGTTGATGGTTGTTCTGGATATCGAGCTGGACCGGTTTCTGCTTCAGGATATGTTGGTGAAAACCACTGTGGGTTTGTGATAGGAAGTGAAGAGGCACGCGTTCCTGACTGTGCAGGATTGGCACTTAAACTGAAAGAATATATGAAATCAATTGGACAAGTTTAGTACAAATCAGCTGGGCTGAAAAATACTTGACAGTGGCGTAACTGATAGACAGTGAGTTTGTTGGCTGATTGGTTTGCAACCGAAACAGTCGCTGCCTGTACGTCTGTTATTACAGCCATGGTTTGCCGTCCAGCTTTCACGAATAACCAGTAATGTTTAAACTCCGCTGTATCGTGAATTCAATTCGTTTTCTTGCTTGTTGTCAATACTTGGTTTTGAAATAATTTTAGTGTTATCATTGTGAATGGTATTTTCTTAGCTCTGTTTTTGTAGAAGTTACATCACCAGGCACGTTAGGCTCAACATTATTTTGGCGTAGCGCTGTACTTAATTAAACAATTGAATCTGCATGCATTAATTGAATCTGCATGCATTGTGACTTTGATTTGTACAAGCTCATTGTTACTCTTGACAGTAACAGTTCTGAACAGTGTTTTGCAAAACATGTGATATGTCAACATTATTATGGATTTAAAATAAAACTCCGCCAGTAAGAATGTCGTAATTGCTACAGGCTTGATATATCAGCTAATGAGTTTCACTGGTGCCAGAAATCTTGATACTTGTGTGTAAGCTGCTCAAGCAGTTTCTGTTAGCCACCATGCTGCAACTACGAAAAGGTGGGCTTGATGCACTACCTTTGAAATCGGAGTTTTCTTTTCAGACCATAGACATAACTTCATTTTCAAAACCACGGCTTAGTGACGTTGAAGTGATGTGTGACGCAGAGTGGTGATGCTTGACATAGGTGTGACGCCATGTAAAAGCTATGCAACCATAACTCCTGGTTATATCGAAAGCGCTGAAAACAAAAGTGAAACAGCAAACCGTTAAAATTTGTGAAAATGGCAAGACTGCCAGCAACGTAAAAATGACAATCTCCTTCAATTGTAATTTCACAGAAGTCTAGAATAACCTTTACTTTTCGCAAGTTATGAATTTGTACATGATCTTTTCACAGTTATGGGTGTTTCATTAAAATCGTACACGTGCTGCAAATATGGACTGTCCCTCACTCGTCATCATACCCTTTGAACATTTTCACTTTGCAGTTTTAGTGTTGTTACCAAGACTTTTCTCAAATGGCTGGCAGTTCTATTCGTACCTTCGGCGTTTTCGCCAAGATTAAGGCTTTAATGTTTGCTTTACTGCGTTTTTTTCGTACTCAGCTCTCCACGTTACTAAGTTTTTGGGTTGAATTGCTTGCATTGCCTAAAGTTGGATCATTTCTTAACGAAAGTGGGTTAAGAATAATCAGAAGCAAATAATTTTCGAAAGCTTCTTAATTGTCATTAAATTCTTGTATTCGTCATTAAATAGCATACCAATAAATCCGCTCTTCTAAGTGTGCAAAAAATTTTACAGAATTTTTACTTGAACTTTTGGAGCGCGACTGTGAGGAGATTGGGAACAACTCGAATGTCCACATTGTTCTGGTATTTAAACCAAAAGATGTCGGGTAACATTGCACGCTGCATACCGGAGATCTGTAAGTGTCAGCTTAATACGTGATAGTAATGAAACCACGTACCTCACATTAGTAAAGCATCCGATCAAACTACGGTTATGGATGGTAGTGACCAAGTGCGATCAATAGCATGTGATGGCGATATTCTCCACTCCGCAGGTAGAACGATCTGTAAGAATCACTGCAGGCTGTATCGGAACAAAACATGGCAGCATTGGATAGTGTGCGAAGTTTCAGCAGTTGCAAGAACATATCATAGTTTGCTGCATTCTTCGTGGAATGATATTTCGGTGGTAAAACAGCATGAAAAAATAGGCCGGATAGACTTTTCCTCTATATCCTTTGATTTACTTCAACAAACAAATCCGGCTGGTTTTCCTGGACAACAATGCCATTTAACGACGAATAGACTTAGTTTGGAACTCTCTCACGTCTTTTTTATCACGATCCATTAATCTGTGGCACAAACTATAAAAAGCAAGATCAAATCACTTTAGAAAGTATTCTTCAAGTAAGCTGTCTTGACTTGCAAGTAAAAGCTTAGCCATCCGACGTTTTTTTCGGCAGTCGAAGTCATCCATCGCTGCAGGCTGTTGGTCATGCGCAGGCCTACGTTTCAGCTAGACTTTGCGTTAAAATTTAGCTAAAGGATAACAATTCAATCAGTCAGGGATAATATGAGAGACTTACGTTCGCTAAATTAAACGTTGTTTGTCCCGAAATCTCAGCAATATGTCATCGCGCACGGGAACTGCACGTACTGGCAGCTGCAAAAATTATGGTGCATCAATAATTCTTGCCCACATGTTTCTTGCATCATTCAACAAAAGCAATAACTTTTGGCAAATACGAATACACATGGCCTTTACTGTTCATTTTGTCACAGTTGCAGTTTCGCGTTTTTAGTGTTTGGGATATAAACCAAGATGTATGTGTAAGACAGAGTTACTGTAAGCGTTTCAGAGTTTTTGTGAAGTGAATTAATTTTATGGAATACAGTACACAGTAAAAGACGTCCTTGAACCCCGACGTTTTCAAAGTTGGAGTGCATGCACTGTTGCTTGCATTAAAAATAACTTTTCCTTTACGGATTCTTTCAAACACATCACCAAGGGAATAACGTTTCATCGACAGGATCAGTGACAAACGTAAAGTAGGGACCTTGGCCATAAAGGTATGACACTAAGCAGCGAAAAAATACTTTCGAAAAAAGTAAAAATAGCAATCACTTCAACATTGTTGACTTCATTTCGTAATCAGACAAAACTGCTCCTTCTCTCTACTCTTATCCGCACCTATGTTTCTAAGGCGAAGTTCCTTTTATAATGAAATTCAATCTCATTTTTCTAATAATTTCAGCATCTATTTCCACTTTTATGTAAACGACAAAAAAAGAATATACCAAGACATGCCAAATTAAAAAAATTGAAATGTCACAAACATCCCGTCGATAAGTTTTCGGCCACTTGTAATGTACTGTAAAATGCGAAAGTGGAAATCTAAAACTGGAACTGATACTCGCTTGGTATTAAATACACATGAATTAGCTAAGAGCACTGTAGCATTCGTGGAAGCAATATGAATGGAATAAAACTTCCACTGTGTTTCGTTTGCATGGCCAACTTAAACATTATCTTTTATAGTCGCACTTCTGTGTTTATGTTGTCGATTAAAATACAGTGTTTTATACACACGTTGAAGGTCTTCAAAAATATTGTGTTTCTCGGCAATGGTTTACCTGTGACTTCTGGGATATCATGTCGTAGCATCTGGGTTGTGGAATCACAACCAAACGCACTAAAAAAGGGTTTGGCTGCTGACATAGACCAAAACATGAAATAATTTTTGCTATTGCTTGATATTTGAGTAAAACACTTGTTCAGAAAAAAGAATGATTAAGGTTTTCTCAAGCTGGCAAAAACTTTACTTTGTGAAACAATGTGGTTAATGTTTAATTGACAACGAGTGTTTATCAACGTGGTGACGCAATAGTGTAATCTCCAAGGCAGCCGCACGTAAAGATAGCAGCGACAGTCGCTTTGTTGAACACGGCAAGGCTGAAGGGCGTTGCTCTTAGGTAATAATATTGACGATCGGCAGTTGCCACAAACTTAAACGAAGAAAAAATGTCCTATATCTTTCGCACTGGTACAAACGTGCTGCAGTACAGGACAGCTTGACAATTCCTGGATAACTGTGGCGACGCGGCAATAAAAACTTACACCTCATACTGAAAGTAAGCACTTTGCATGAACTTCGCCCTTCGTCGATTCCAACGAAAAGGAGATGCATAGAAAAAACAGTAACAGTCCAAGCCTTGTTAGAGTGGAACTATGAACGGAAAACATGTTAATTCGGGTGGAAATGCTTGCTGTATTCTAGCCTCAAGCGTACAAGCTCTCCTTCGCACTTGCTTCTATTTTGCCTGAGTTCACACCTCTGGCTGATAAAATTTAAAAAGTGATCGTGGTTCAGACCTTTGCACATTTTCAAAAAGTGAGGTGGAATTTCTACACGCAATGTCAAAACTATACTATTGACAAACGAGTTTTACAATGGTTTTTAAGTTAAAATAGTCTAGTTATTACCACGCACCTTCTTACTTGGCTAAATTAAGATGAGAAGGTCCACGAAATCGTCAGCCTTGGCTTCTTTGTCCCAATAACATACTTCCTTGTGAGTTAACGGCTAAGAAAATGTTTTTGTTTCAAAATAGTATGACCCTTTATTGGTTGTATTGTGTAACGTCTTCACTCCCACACGCAAGGCGCTAGACCAGTGGTTCCCAACCTGTCTAGGCTTGCGGCACCTTGCAGAACAGAATTATATTTTGCGGCACCCAGTGGCGAACCCATACAATTTTGCTTCAAGGTTTGATGACAGTTTGAAAATGTGTTTTTAATAGTATATTAAAAGACGCATTAGCTCGCGGCACCCCTGGGTATTGTAAATGGCACCCTAGGGTGCCGCGGCACCCCGGTTGGGAACCACTGCGCTAGACTGTAAACATGCATGGCAGTTACAAGGAATACACAAATACGTGAAAGAAGACGAGGATGTATACGCGGCGATAGTAGAGAGTATACGCTTGATGGCACTAATACATTTATTTTGATGAAACACAAGCTTATAAGACACACGCATGAATGACATAATGTAGTACTACGATGACTTCCAAGTATGTTCATTTATAAAACGCACGGGGGAGCGGGAAGCTGCGAAGGACCAGGAGTCATTTAAGCTGCAGACCCCCCAAGGACGAAGCTGCTTATAGTGTAAAGGGAACAGTGTATAATAGCTGGTAAAAAGTCTTAATTTTTCTGCTTGAGCTCACCTCTAAGTAAGCTTCTTGTTACTATAGCATTTTAGCCGTTTGTTCACACTCACCCTCGTTTTTACTAACATTTTGATGTAGTTTATTTTTGATATCAGCAAACATGGAGAAACTTTCAGCACTGTTTAGGCCTTTCAACCCTAGCTTCAGAGCTTTCCGACTAGGAACTACTAATGGCAATTAATAGTAATCACAGTTTTTCTCCATTTGATGTTTTCATGTCATCAAACGTTTTAAGCAAATAAATACCAACGCAATGCAGAAATTACCCATACAAATCTAAGGTTAGTTTCACCAGTCATGTTCCAGTACCACTGCCATGGTTTATGATTACCATTAAATCCAATATTTTAGTAAATTGGGATGATGCATGAAATAAAAAACGCCATTTCTAACTCTCACAGTTTTCACAGTATAAACTTAAACGAAACTAGAAATCTTAATGAAGTCTTTGTGGTATTGCCACTGTTGTGGACCCCGCAGGGCAAGGATCCACACACGTTTTGGGGATGTAACTGTTCCTGTTTTGCTGTTGACTTCATTCTGAAGAAGCTTTCTATTTTTGCATCGTGTTTTATTGTCA
>Ga0210059_1015836_pt1 | contig 10944 bp, 9 predicted proteins | sample Ectturendosymbi2_FD_188042 | JGI IMG/M metagenome (GOLD analysis project Ga0210059, IMG submission 188042) | Ecteinascidia turbinata endosymbiont from Florida, USA - Sample 2 (SPAdes) (version 2) | ecosystem: Host-associated > Tunicates > Ascidians > Unclassified | place: Key West, Florida... | reverse complement strand
AAAGTAACGTACTTGATTGTTACAGATCAGTCTTCGGTAAAGTTCAGATGTCAGACTTGTTTTTTAAGCCGAGCTTCATAGTCTGAAAAGATAATACGGTTGGATGTTTTTATCTTTGATGGCAATCATTCAAACTTTATCATCTTCTAGTTATGTTCTGTGAAGAAGAGTTTCACAGTTCTAGTATAGCACGATACAGTTGTCGTACTCTGAAAAGAACATAATACATGCATAACATGATTGTTTTGAGAAATGTTATTTCATATACATTGTCTTTACCTTTAATTGAATTGTCTTCGTTGTTTGATGAGGGAGTGAACATAGTTCACCTCGTGAAATAAACAGGGTTTAGTTTCACGGATTCGATGTTTTTCTGAGGAAAACAAATTGCGGGCATAACGGCGTTACTTTACTATATAGCGTGCACATTGTTCTCACCTTTTAGTGTTCTTCTTTATGGTGGTAAGCAAAGCTTACAGGAGTGAACAACTGTCATAGCTGTTCACCTCGTATAATCAACACTACGTCAGTTACACGGCTCGACGAATCTTCTTCTTGGAGTGAATAACTGCCATAGCTATTCACCTCGCATAACCAACACTACATCAGTTACACGGCTGGACGAATCTTCTTTTCTTCTTGAATGCTTCTCTTGAGGTCTTCTTGCTTCGAGTTCATGCAGCAACATAACTCAGCTGGTTGGTGTTTTTTGGCTGTTTTTATAGCTGCTGAGTTATGTTTGTTCTTTGAAAACGCCTCGTTTCCATGGTCTAGGGCGGTCTTGTGACTCTCCTGCAGGTGGGTGTTTTATTGTTCTTTCTTTATATTTTGTTGTAATTAAGCATCAGTCATGTGCTACTTGTGTCACCATATTGCTTTCGTGTGTCGGTAGATGTTGCACGTGACTGCACGTGATCTTCCTCTGTTCTTTATATTTCAGCTGTTGTGGTTTACGTGGTTGGATGTCTACCACGCTTTCCTATCGTTTTTATGTTCCTACCGTCAAATCGTTTCTTTATGAGGGTGTTTATCGTGTCTCGTGCCTTAGAAGGCTTGTGGTTAAGCCTGTGTTTCTTCAGGTCATAACCTCTTGCAACCTTTAGTTTATCTTGGCCTCGGTTAATCTTTCTTCTAATGTCACGAGGTCTTGGTTGCTTGGTTAGAAATTCTTGGTTTTGGCCTGTTCTGAGTTTATGGTTTCGTATATATTATTCAATGTGGGGTGTTTAGTTAAGGTTTCTTTGAAATTGTGTTTTGGGAACAAAGGTCCCACAACAGAATCAATCACAAAAGCTGTTGTTGCATTGTAAAGGTGTATACATAGTTGTCTTGTGCATTTCACTAAAAATACCAAAATCTAAATACTGCTTAGAACACAACATAGCGTAGATGTAAAACATCCAGTAACTGACACATTCACGAAATCGAAAAAATCTATTCCCTATATGCAGCAGATGAGCATTGGTTATGTGCCCTCCAGGTCAGAATCTCCCAGTCTGCCACCCTCCTTCATCCTGACCAGCCTGCATTGAATTTTAACCGTCCGAATTTACGCAAGACAATAAAGCCAGCATATTGATCTAACAACCAGCCTGTCAGAAAAAGTTTTAATTTAATAACAGCTATAACCTGGATGCGGTAAAAACTGAAAATTTCACTTCTGCTCCTGCTCGGGTTTTTATTCAAAACTCCGACTCCGAGTCCTGCTCCTGCTCCGGCAAAATCGCAGACTCCGGCCGGAATCCACTCCGGCACTCCAGCTCCGTGATCAGCTCTGGCACACTACCAGGATTGCCACATCAAAAAACAAAACGGGAAACTAGTGATGCATCAAAAAGGCAGGTAAATCAAGCAAATTTAAATAGGATAATTTTGAAATTTGGCTCAGAAAACCAAGTAAACGTCCATATTTATCTTTCAATCCTTTTTGTGATTTTTCCTTGATCGCACGATCTGGAAAAAGTCACGTCACTATCAGCTTTACTGGGTGTGCGTCGCACAACTAGAGTAGACCTATAGATCTCGGGGACCGAAGAATGTGAGAATTACTGGCATTTGAATACGTAAAAACTAATTTTGACAAAAAAAAACAAGTTTCCACAATTTAAATCCATGCACCATGTGTTAGTATCTTTGCAATGGGAAAAATCATCTACTGTAGTTACAGCATTTTAATTTCTGTAATTTCACTCTCTGTATGCCCCCTTGCCTTGGATGCCCGGGACCGTCGTCCGTTCGCCCCCCTCTGCCCTCCCCTGGGTTGGCGTGAAATAAAATGAGCTTTCAAAATTAACGGCTTCATAGAACCATTGCCAAGCACTTTAGAGCAAAAGGTACACTGATGTTTTTGAGCATTGTTGTGATGAAATCGAACCCAGTCCACGTATGATTCTAGATAAGTTATCTTCTTCGACATAATAATTGAGAATGTTGCAACCTGCACTTGTTATCTCACGAGGAACTCATTTACTAAAGACCTCCATTGTGCTGGTCGTCCTCTGTCCAGTCTCGATTGCTGAGAAAATAATAAGAAAAATAACGCTACAGTCTGATCATGTGAAAACAGTGAACTATATTGAACAATAGACAACTTTGCAATCCTGACAGAGTTACAATTTTCCTTACGTACTTTGTCTTTTGCGTACAAATTCCAAATTAAGTCGTGAGCAGGAATAGTGCTGCACGCATTTGCTGCTCTAATGAACCTGGTATTCCTCTTGTGTAGAGACGAAAGTAAAAAGAAAAAAATTATCATTTAACATAACCCTGAATCATAACCTCATGTGTAACATCTCCAGTATGTGATGATATGTCCGTAAACCTAGGGGGTGAGCAAACACCGCGGCCCAGTGCCGGTCCGTGAAGAAATTGTTGTTGGGCCGTGCGGAACCAGGGCTAACTTGGTTCAAAAGTGACTGGAACGACTGACATAAGGGACACACTGCTGATGCTATTGACTAACGTAATCCCTACAGATCGGAGCACCTTCTTGCGGCAAAGCAAGTCCAAATCTCTCCTTGAATCAGTGCCATGGTGACTTACGAGTTGTAATAAATTAGCATGTGCCAAACCATTATTTCATAAAGGGCTGGTCGGCAAAATAAAGTCAGGCTGAAATCAGTCTGCAGGGCAAAAATGTTTGCCGACCCCTGCGCAAACCTAACTGGTAACAATGCTCTAAGACCGTGACGTGGATCTTCTCACCAATCTATGGGTATACTTGTGTGTTTTATCCTGTGGCTAACCACAGCCTAGTAATCCAGTGTATTACATTTTGTAAAAATGTACAAAAATTTACTTTTGCTATAATTAACGATTCAGTAAGTTTACCAGCTTGGAAGATGAAACTTACTCCAGGCTAAGAAATTCTGATTCAGAGTGACAATAATTTGAAAAAACTACAAAAGTCCCTTACCCGTGAGATGCCTGAAGTAATTGACTGGCTATTTGCAAACAAGATCTTACTTAATATGACCAAAACCAATGTATGCTAGCTACAAATGAAGATGTTAGCTCAGATTGCTTCAAAATAGACGTAAGCTGCAATCGTATTGAAAGAGCGTTAAGTTACAAGTATCTTGGTGTAATTCTACACGGGAAACTGACGTAGAAAGAAAATCGTAGATGGTTACGTTGTGCTGTGCTATGCTCAAATACGTTGGTGTCATTTACCAAGTTAAACATTTTGAGTAACCAAGCACTTAGCATGCTGTGTCATAGTCTAATGAATACAGGAGTACAATACGGAATTATTTCCTGGGGAAAATCAGCTTCATGTCATCAACAGCCACTATCTGCTGTTTTAAATCGTGCGATGAGATGTTTGGATAAATTTGGAACTGCAACCCCTGAAGTTGCTAGCTTAGCATTTATAACACAGAGAAAATCCAGCAATTAAAAGATATTTACAGTGTTGAAGTGGCTAAAGCCATGCATAAATATAATAATGAATCACAGCTGCCCGCTACTTCTAGCAACATTTTCAAGATCATCACAAATGTTTATCAGTATAACACGCGAGACAAACTAAAACTCGGCAATTTGCATTTCCGAAAATACTCAGGTGCGAAAATGGTTAGGTACATTGCAATAGAAATCTGGTCAGAAATTCCTTAAAGCAAAAATTGACCGTGTTTGACAATTTTTATAGCCCCATATAAAAATGTTCTGCTCGGGTATTCGAAACCTTGTTAGTATTTTTCTTAGTTTTGTTGGTGTGCAATAACCAAGTGCATTGAATGCATACATTGCTGTTACTTTGAAAGTAGTTCCATGAGGTGTTGTTGTCATCTTTTGTCTTCTCTTACTAAATTTGCTTTCGTTGCGTTCATTACAATTGAATCGCATGTTTTCTACATTGGACTCATGTAAAATGTATTTGGATGCCTTTAGTCTCCAACCGCATTGTGATCATTACCAATTGTGCGTTAACCGAGCATCAAACAAATTTCAATTCCCATCCGTGCGTCACTACATCGACTGAAATCCATTCCCGAAAGAACGGTTGCACGTCTCGTTCTCAACCTGTTTTGATTTTGTGGCACATTTGCAGCACTGCACTACCCCAGAACTGTCGTGACGTATTGCCATCTTTAATCATCACGAATATTTACAACATACGCGAAAGGTAAAAAATATTTCTGTAACAAAATAAAACCAATTTTTGGCGAATTAAATTTCCCTGCACGGCATGTTGCTTTCATTAATCGTATGAAAGCATTGCGCATATAAACCTTATACTCAGTGCAACAAACTTTTACTTACTTCTATTAACGAACTGGTTCCCTTTCCGCTATAAGTAGCTTCGCCCTGGGGAGGTCTGCAACCCTAATGACCCTGGTCCTCCGCAGGCTCCCACTTCCCCATACATTTTACATATTGGTCCAGGCCCGCAACTAGAGGGGGGGCAATCGGGTAAGTGCCCCCCTCGAAATTTTCACAAACGTATGCATTTATTAGGTGCAGCAAGAAGTTACATCATTTTGCCCCCCGAAATTATCAGTTGGTTGCGGCCCTGTATTGGTCTGCTGGAAAATACCACAGCAAGCGGTGCGAAACATCATAACAACCGTGTTGGCGCCATCTATTGGTGTGCTCTTTGCTTTTGGAACGTATCTATACTTGTCTTCCTTCAAATTAGCCGTGTTGGCGCCATCTATGGGTGTGTTTTCTATTACCCTCATGTATCTATGCTCGTGTTCTTTCATATATCTGTGATTTCTTTGTTAATACCAAGTGCAGTTAAGTTCTTCTCGGTTGCGTGTGGGTGTGGAGGCGTTAAACAATAAACAAACAAACAGTGGAAGTCTGGAAAGTAGTGGTTAAAAATGTATTAGGATTTTGTTTGCAAACCCGGATGGACCAGTCGAAGCAGAAATAAGATAAAAAAATTGATAATTTGATATACTTTCTTGCAAAAGTTTTAATTCAAAGTTACCATTTCTTCGGGAAATATGCGGTTTCGCATCGGCGTTTTCTCATCTCGAATAGACATGTTTACTTATAAGCAAACAATTAAACAGCCTGAAGAAAATAAAAGAGTAATTGCTTCAATTTCACTAAGAATGGCGTTATCGGTGGGCAAATGAAATTGTCTATTTTTATTTGTGTACGTTCATTTAGAGTTGCAAAATAATGCAGGAACATCAGCACAAAGACGAAGGTGGTGGAGATAACAGGAAGCAACTGACTTATTTTTACCAAAAACGTCTAACTCCATATTTTGTCGACAGTTTTTACACTGTTGATTTGTAAGGAAGCATGTCGGTGAATCTTTTGGGACGCAATTCGTTTGATACATTTGAACAATTACAATGCTATTCCTGAAATGAGCCAAGCTTCCCTGTTCATATAATCGTGTTAAACTCCAATTAGGTAGAGGAAGATTTGGACAATTTGCCTTCTATATAACGTCATTATCGGCGATGTAAGGTTAGTGATATATATTGACTATCCTTTTTACGAACTTTTTCTTAGAACTAGGAAAAGCAGTTCGCTTTCATGTACTGTTCAGCAACATTTCGGTGAATATGTGATTTGAGGGACATTTTGGATGCTCACCTCAGCTTTTTATAATGTTAAAAATTATACAATGCTTAAATGTGTTTAACGTCGCTCTTACACTTTTGCTAGGATCTCTCTCTTTATATATATATATATTTATTCTTGTTATCTTATTTGCCCAAACATGACTCTTTGTAGTTGGATTAGTGAGATACAGACCTCGTTCGACAAATTTTTATAAAAAAAGGTCATCTTGCAGCCGGCTAAAATGAGTTGGATCTCTTGATTTTCAACTGAACACAAAAAAATAACTGTTACTGAGCGGAGATAACTCAGCGATAGAATGTCCCCTCCAAATGGAAAGGTTGGGTGTTCTATCCACGGCCTATGAGTGAATCAACATAGCGCTCCTTGGGCAAAAGCGTTCAACCCAATCGCCCCGGCAAGAAGCGAATTTCAAGCTTCAGCATGCCGCCAATTGCCGTCATCCAAAATTAAATAAAAAGAAAACTGTTACTAACCTTATCTGATGGATAAGACAACATTTTCGCCCAACAATTTTACTTATAATTGCATCAAAAAATTACTGGCACTTTGTCTTCGTGGATCCCAAATTCAAATTTTTGTTTCTAACCAACAAGGACATTTGATGTTACTTTTCTTTCATGTCGTAAAACATTAGTTAATTGCAATCAAATAAAACTGTAATAAGAGCTAAATGCAATCAGACAAAAAATGACCAAATAGCTTGAAATGGCGCTTTTATTGACTTTATGCAACCGTACATATATTTTAATTTGATAGCAGGACCGGCGTAAGACAAGAGTCTGCCATTAAAAAGCGCAGGAGGAGTGAACTTTAAGATTTCAAAAATTATACATCTGCAAATAAGCAATGTAAGATTATAGCTTTTTTATGAAAATGACAAAGCAGATAATTTTTTTTGGTGCTATTGGCAAAAGAAGGCTTTCCTTACAGTTATGCAAAGGATTGCTCCTGAAAGTTTATTTGAAATGAAGTCTTGTCCCTTAAAACAAGTGCAATGGTGCATCTCATCTTTATTTAATGGTTCGCAATCACTTTCTATGAAATATGACAATGTAAGTCTAAAAATTTATCGACGTCCATGATGAGAAAACAAGGTTCAAACATTGCATTAAACGTTTAGATTTTTAACCGACGTGCCGATTTATTGAGGCTTAAAAATATGCAATGGTCTATCGATTATTAAAACTGTTTTCTTATCAGAATTTGCTCTGGTCTCTAGTCAATCGGTTTCTTTTATGCATCTTCAGGATATTCCAGCTTTTGTTGCGGACACCTATCTTTATAGACAACCTGACGACGTTTCTCATGATGAGCTTTTGGTGATTATAGGTTTGAACACTACACCAACAACATTCCAGTGATACCTATTTTTATCAAGTACAATACTGATCACCATAAGACCGAGTTTAACTTTGAGTTTTTCAAGTGTATGATTATCAACGAGTATACTACCTGTAAAGTATGACAAAAATTCAAAAATATGCAATGAGAAAATGCGTAAAGTCTTTTGGCATAAAGAAACATTTTGCAAGGACTTTGTCATATGTACGCTACTTTCCTAATATTTTTCTAAGCCCAAAAATCTAGGTAAATTTTGGGCAGAACTTGGATCCGGTTTTGCGTTTTTACTTAAATTTTTCTGAAGTCCTAATTTCTAGGTAAGTTTTGGAAGAGAAGTACGCGGGAACAGAATTTATCACGACCAAATTCTGAGTAAAATTTGACATACTTCCTTTCCAATTTTGAGTTTATTTATCCACAATTCGAGGATCCTAAAACTGAATGGAAAACGTGCTGATAAGTCTTCATCCAACCTTTGCTACCAATTCCACGCACATTAGCTCATCAATTTATCGTTGTGGCGAAATGGAAGGGGGTGCCGGTGTGCAACCGTAAATAAGTTTTTCCCAGTTTCTTCTGAACCCCATCCATGCTAAGCTAACTTCAGTGCAATACCTTTGAATGCTTGAGATAGAGCACGTTTACCTTAGTCAAAAGGCAAGTCGTATTTCGTCGCTCGAATTCAATTAAAGCGTTTCAACCAATGTGCGAATCCTTGAGGACCGCGAAAATTACTGCAGTGGCTTTGATGCAATATCGTTCATACCTCGCCGACATATTGCGCTAGAGAGTCAATCAAGACATCATCAGATGCGGATTTTCTTGTACTTTCTTTTGAAAATCTGGCAAGTTGGCACTTGAAATGTTTCAGGGCAGTATGACGTCACAATAAACAACCCTGTGACGTTATTTGGCGTTGTCAAAGGATTTCAAGTGCGAATTTAACCGCTTACTTTGAAAAGAAACTGCTCGGAATAGATTTCTTACAACTTATTTTAATTATCGAATTTTGCATTAAGCCGAAATACAAGATGTAAGTATCCAAAAATGGCACTGTAATTCACCCGCTGAATTTGGACAAAGTGAATTTTTAACGAAAATCAGTTTTTTTACCGAGTAAAGCGAAATCGCAAAAGATCTAAACCCGAATCAATAACAATAATAAAAGTTTAGTTTGCTGAAACATCAATTTGCAGGTAAAGCACAAAAAAATATTTTTCTGACATTTTGTTTCCGGGCATACTGCGTAGTAGACCGGTTTGTCCAACAATAAACTTGGGCAGTTGTTTCCATGAAATCAGCAAAATAAATTAAAACCGTTACGCACCGATTGTCGCGCCTGACCAAGGACCGCGTTCGGGCTTTGGGCAGAGGGGCCCATTCGAAAATTTTGCCATGTCCTCCCCTACCAATGATGCACACGTGAAGGCAGCGCGTTGCGCCCGATCCGTACATGTGGAAGTGAATAGGGTTAGCGAGGAGTGTTTCTACGGAGAATTGAAAGCCGCACATGAACGGCAGTCTTCTCAAAAGCTTGTGATTGGAAACTGAAACATCACTTCGCTCACAGGAAAATAACACGAATTCGTCAAAGAAACTGAACAATATTCTTTAGATGCTGGCTGCATCTCCTCGACTAATCGTCAGGGTTCTTACCTTCTGGAACCGCGTGATGGGTGGAATTTTTTCTACGTCTGTGTTGACAAAGCATGTCCAGACTACGGTTGAAATATTGGAAATCCTCATTTGATGGAAGATTGTGTTTCTGAATGAATCCCACTAGAGGATGGGTATACATTTTCGTGTTGAAGTTATTCGACATGTGTTTGCAACAGGTGTACGGCTCAAAAGCGCGTGCACTCTACTCGGAATTAGTGGAGGCAACTGGAAATAACCTGCAAACGGTACCTAACGAATAAACGATCGTTTTGAAAGACGTCAGTGTGACATTAGGGTAAAGAAGTGTGTAATCGGTCAACATGGAGACGCTAACCTGAAAGACAACCAAGAGATTCTGTTGCTGCTGATGCGCTGAAGCAACGCACAGTGTATCATGAACACTTATTACCAACACAGAGATTTGCACAAATGCACTTGATGCACAGATTCTCTGAGCCACTGCAATGTTTCAACTGATTTGTTCTGATAACTGTTGGACGTTCGTGCCAAATGAAGTGTAGAACTGTCAGCCATTCGCCACATGATTGTCCGCAGCTCACGTCTGGAAAAGCCAACAGGGCTTACACGAGTATGCACAACTAAGACATCCTACTGAATAAAGTGAAGCTCTGGTAGAAAAAGATGTATATAAGTTTTACAATCAGCATGACTTCGTTGTTACAAGAGGTTCGTGAATGCACAGCTGGCATAAAATAGGAGTGGAAGCTGTTCAAAACAACTGACATTTTATCAGCTGCTCAGTTACGTGGACAGAAACGATAGAGTGTGGCCACAGATGAAAAAAATGACCCTTTGGTAGAATCAGGATATGAAAGATGGTACGCGAGCAGGGAATTATCATGCACGATCTGACTTCATACCAGCAAAGTGTCTATAGAGGCATGTATACTGTTACAACACTGCCCATCAAAGCATTGACTGTGGAACAAATGCTTTGAAAAGAACAGCCACAATTTCCTTATAACATGAAGTAAATTTACACAAAACGTTATGCCAGGAATAATAGTATTTCGTTTTTAAAATCATTTTATGCAAATGCAACAAGTCTACAATTTAGAGTTGAAAGCTTCGTTTAATATTTAAGTTGTAGCAAAAAGTTTCAGCATAAAATCAGATTACTCAAAAGCCTCACAATCACTCTTTCTGAAATAAAACCAGAGTTTGTGTTTCACATCACCAAAACCCTTGCTCACTCAGTTTCAGCGGAGGTAAATTTGTGATGCTGCCCATTTCAAAACTACACATCCTTAGGTTGGCGACAACCGTGGCGATTAATAGGAACAATGCTTTCTTTTTAACAATATAGAAGTAGGCACCAATACATAGCAAATATGTTTTCCATAAAACCGTTCGTGTTCAGAGAGCACAGCACCCTGAAATTTCTACGCAGTGCGTAAGCCGTGTAGGGCCTTGTAACACCGTTGGAGCTTAATATACGAGTACTTCACTTGCTTAGAACAATCCATCATCAGTGCAATTCTGGAACAGAGCACACAACACTAAAACGATGAAACAGCTGTTCAGAGCAGGAAATTAAAATGAAAATTATGACAAGATGTCTTTGAATACGACAATCTCGCACATTTTCAAAAGTTATAGTCACTTTGATGCGTAAATACAAAACTGAACTAAGAGTTATATTAGGGCAAGTTTTTGTTGCAGTAAGTGAGAAAGTTGCATTTATTTTCAATGAAAGTTGCATTTATGCGCAAACATTGCAAACGACACTAATTTACGGAAGCTTCAAAAAAATTTTTAGTAATGTCGTTGTAACTAGTAACAGTTCGTGTGTTTTTCTTTACTTGTTTTCAAGTGTCAACATTTCGCCTGTAAGATTTGTCTTACATTTACAGGACTGATGATGCGTTGGAA
>Ga0210059_1015835_pt1 | contig 10945 bp, 6 predicted proteins | sample Ectturendosymbi2_FD_188042 | JGI IMG/M metagenome (GOLD analysis project Ga0210059, IMG submission 188042) | Ecteinascidia turbinata endosymbiont from Florida, USA - Sample 2 (SPAdes) (version 2) | ecosystem: Host-associated > Tunicates > Ascidians > Unclassified | place: Key West, Florida... | reverse complement strand
AAATTTCTTATTTTTTATATTTTTTCATCACTATGTAATCAACTAGTGATCTTTGATGTTATTGTATTTCCTCTTGCTGCTTCGTGTTATTTCGTGATTTGAGTCACAAAAATACATGATTAAACCATACCATACCATCCTCAGTAACACTAGATCCACTTTCTTGTGTACATAAGCATGTTCTCTTCACCTGTAAATTTTCCTCACCGTGTTCTGTGTTTGTTTGTCTATTTGTTTTTTAACTGTGCTTATTTTATTTTCAACTGTTGTTTTCTACAACCTGTCAATAAGTTTCAAATTGGATTGGCTGACTTTGTATATGACCTCATGGTTTTTCCCAAATCCTATGCGACACTGACAATCTTTGTTTACGTTGATCAGTTCTTTTTAGGCATACCGTATTTTTGTGATTGAAAACCGGGACGCTTCAGAACAACGAGCCTTATCAGATAAATGTGGTTCATATCTTACTGAGTATGTAGCCAATTTGGATTCCTGTAATTGAGGCACCAAGAAAAAACTAAAATAAAGCACTTTACTAAGAACCAAAGCAATGCATTTGTAAATTTACATATTCGGCCAATCATACTTTTCTGTAGACAATACATTTTTCAAGAAGTCTTTGTTCAATTTTATTTTCTCGCAAAAAAATGACACGAGGAAAAGTCAATATTTATTTTACTGGTGATCAGGCCCGTAACCAGGGGGGGAACCCCCCCTAAATTTTTTTTCTCCTCTCCTGTAAAAATGTGTTGAACAAAATTTTAAACTACTGGACATAGTTCAAACAATTTGGGCCCTCTCAGAAAACTCTTCGCCGCACTTGGTGTCCCAAAGTGGTTACGGGCCTGCTGGTGATAAGGGCTTTCACATTCTGCTTCTGTTATCAGACCGCATGTTATTCAAAGTAGAACAAATTCTCTCAATGGGAGCTGATGTACCAAGTGTAGGACCAGCGGCGTAGCAAGGGAGGGGGACCCTGAGGGCTCCGGGCCCAGGGCGGAACCTTCTGGGGGAGGCAGTTTGTTGATTGAAAATTAATATTTGAAAGTAGTTTGATAGTTCCAACTCTATTATTTTTACAGTAAATAAATTTTTGAAAGTGCTAACTCTTCTGTTTTTGTTTTTAGAAGCCCTAGAGTAGCACGCCCCTGAACTAGACCAAGTTTAGATCATGATAAAAGTAGCAAGCCAGCGCTTCTCAACAAGAGCCGGTTTTAGGTCTATTTCACATATATTATCTCAATGGTTCCCGGATCTTAAGAGGGCTCCGTGCAAGTGTTGACAGAGTTAACGTTAATCTTTATACATTTTAAATTATTGTAAGCAAATTTAAGGTGTGGAAAGGGCGGCACTTAGCCACGCTACGCCACTGTGTGGGACTATTCTGGCTGACTGAATGCCTACCCGGGACATTTTGGTTGACTGACCGGGACAAAGCCCTTGAAACCGGGAGTGCCCCAGCTAAAACGGGACGTATGGTAAGCCTAGTTCTTTTGCCACTGTGTCTTCATTTGTTCTAATTTCTACTTACAATTGGTTGCTTTTTGGCATGATGGCTTTTTGTATTGCTTCTGTTTATTAGCTTAATGATATGAAACAACAACCCCCTCTCACTTTTGGTCAACGTGCGTCATCGTGTTTACTTCTGCTGTTCACATTGTAGGCAAATGTAATTGTTCCGTACCAGATCGTGTGCAATCGAAGTTCCTGTTCGTGCCCACACGACGCGTCTGGAATTGATCGATATCCCAATGTAAAAAGTTTCCGGACACGGTACAGTGTTTGCAAAACTTTTGCCCGAGGTCGTTGCTTTGAATTAAAATTTAAGAACAAGCAAAATGGTCTTATCTTTTGCCGTAAATCTCGCTTCACACGTGACGCTGGGACGTCCTGGTGTTCTATTAAATGAAACGCAAGCTTGTAAGTACCGAAGCTACGCATCTTTATATAAAAACAAATCTGTAAGCATTTCACCACATTAGATGTGCTAAAGTGTAAAGTCTAAAATGAAGGTATTCATAGCTGGCAAAGGAAGATTTGCAGGAAATTTGAGGTGAAAACTGGCCTGCAGTAAACATCACAATAGCAAAAGTGAGACCGCGCAGTTTTCAACTTAAAACTTAGATAAAGGCTAATATTTTTCGCAGTAAGCCTTACCACCGAAACACGAGAAACTGTCATCGAGAAATTCGTCACTGCAAAAAAGTTGTTTCCAGGTATAAGCGTAATACAAGTTAAACATTTACAAAAAATTTTCGCAAAAGTTACCACTGATCAAAAAGTCACGGAAGATTTTTAGAACACTGTATTTTAAATAAACAAAATCTTGCTAGTATTTTCAATGACAATTCATGTCCAAGTAAAATATCTCATGAGGTTTCTTGGGTATCTATGAAACCTTATTTTCAGATTTTCTGCTTAGTGAAACTACGCAGCGAAATAATGCATGGATTGTAGTTTACAATGTTTTTGCGTTGGTGTCTGCAATGCATTGCCCTGTATATTTTACATTATTTGCCACGCAGTAACAAATTAGTTGAGTACTTCTTTCTGCAATCTACAATGTCGCAAAAACGAGATGAAACGTTCATTTCGGCTTGCTCTTTTTAATCTTCAGTTTTGTGAGGATTATACTTTCAGTTTTTGAAACTTGCTACACCTACAACGGGCGTGTGGCTGGTGTTTTTAGTGAGTCACGCGTGGGATAGTCCTTTACAAAGTCTTAGTTTTTGGAGTCAGGTCTTATCGATAAAAATGTAGGGATTCGGTTCACGTGAGGGCGAAATCAAAGCGAACTGCTCGGGATCAAAGGTCGCGCCAAACAGCACCAGCTTTTGCAAGCGTGAGGTTTTTTTGATTTGGTTTCTGTGCAATGCAGTTGTTCTTCTAATAAAAAAAGTGTGAAGCATCTTGTTAAGTGTGCGTGATGCGTGTTGGTGAAATGTTCAAGAACATTTTTGCAATGCGCATTACTGCGCGTGCTGACGTGTGCTGAATCATGGAGCAGAGAAAGTTGGTAGAAACTCTATCTATCTGCAAATGAAAGCTACGTTTGCCAGGGTCTCATCGACGTAAGTCATTCTAAACACACCAAAGCAATGAGTGTGAATAGGTATTTTGAAAAAGTGCGCCGCTGGATTTTTGTAGGACGGTTTTTCCAAGCTATAACTGGCAAGAATTTATATTCGCTCCAAGATAAAACAGTTAGATTCATGATTTTGCAAAAGTATCCTTTGTGAATTGTCCAAAATCATTGTTTTCAATTTGTTAGCGCATTTTTAAACGTAAATATTATTGCGGGCTCAGCCGCCTCACACGACCGTTTGCTGTGTTACGTCAAGCTTAAGCCAATAGACGACTGTAGAATAAGAAGATTTTATCGAAAAGGACAAATTTTGATGATTAATTTGTAGATTTTGTAAAAACTGGTAATCAACACAAGTGTGTGCGTTCTTTTTGTATTCAATTTTCCAATGAAAGATGTGCCTGGTTGAAAGTTATCAAGTAAGTACTGTAAATAAATGCAGATCAAACAATGAGATATTATTAGAGCTGAAGTTTTCAACAAAAAAGCAAGAAATTCCAAAGAGTTTGTTTTGTAAATTAATCCCAAGACTGCGTTTATACAACTTTCAAAAATTATTTTTATATGGAAACTGGCGTTTTTACTTGACCTGAGAGAATCAAGCAACTTTTGTCCCCTTCTCTTTTCTGGCCTTTACCCACTTTTCAAGAGCAATAGCTTTACGTAGTTAAGTTTTCTGTTTTTTTCTCCAGACGTTGACTTTTTTCCGTTGGTTGTTCTGTGTTTGGTTGATGGTAGCTGGTTGGCAGAAACGTGCAATGACCATTTGTCATGTTACATTACGTAAGCAATGTTTGCAGTATGGTAAATTCAAAACAACTAGTATGATGTAAGAAACGTGTTACCAAACTGCAAAAACTCTGCAAATATGCTGTACTCAAACATTTTCAATATTCGTGAAGGTAGAGCCATTACTAAGGTGCAAGAAGTGATGCTTGTGAGTATCAAAACAGCTCAAAACAGATTTGGTTTCAGGTTGCGTGTTGGGTTAAAGAAAACCATCGAGAAAGCAGACTGCTGTTTATGAAATGACAGACCTGACATCACAGTCAGCCCAAACGTAGCTTGCGTGATGCAGGCTTTGGTTTGTGTAACAATAAGTACTGGAAAACTATCGGCATAAAAAACAGCACGCGTGATCAGCAGTTGCTTATTATCCTACATGGAAATGTTATCAACTTCACCTTGGGAAACGCTGCTTTGAGTTATTGCACGCGCAACAACAACGAAATACCATCACTAGTTTTGAACTGAATCGACTGGATAGGCGTCGATTTAACAGATTTGTGTTGAAAGGTTTTCGTTCTTTGAGCATATACTCTTGAATTTAAAAATGGAAGAAAAGAGGTTTTGCACTTTAAACAAATATACAGTTACTAGGACTTAAAAAGAGAACTTTATTAACAACAGCCAACAAGCTATTGCAACCCAAATCTGGCATATGGACATTGTTAATATAATGACGCGTGGGCTTCGAGATGTTGCTTCTAACGCTCTCAACTTGTACAGTACAAATCACAAAGAAAGCTTTGTGGCTTGCAGATGCAGATATGAGAGATGTACAGGATCCAGATTTCAGGACTCGAGTCCGGCAGGATTCAGCACGTTTTGAACAAACCGGATCGGACCCGGACTACGGTTTTACTCAAGTTTCCGGATCAGGATTTTCAAATTTCATTTTTTTTTAGGATTTAACGTAAACACAATCATAAAAAGAATTTTTGCTAAGATTTAAAGGATGTAATGTCGTTCATATCAATTGCAAATGTGTGAAAAAGGCGCTGTTGCACCGGACGTGTCGTGCACTGCAGGGCATCAGTCCACCACCATAACATCTCATCAGTCCACTATCAGGCTCAATACAAGGTGATGCCAGGTTACATTTGTAAATTGTGTGTGAGTTGTGGAGGTCAGATATGTGGTGTTTCTGTGCCTATTTTGCTGTAATATTTTAGTGTGCATCAATATCAGTTAGTGCTCATTTGCTTATCGGTTAAGGCTTGATCAGCAGAGTCTAGCAAGCTTAAGTTGTTTTGTGATTAGAAGTTTAACTGGTAATACTGCTTTCAGCGTCATATTTCACTGCATCAACTTGGTTGACTGCATTTTCTGGATCTGACTTTTAGTGCCATTTTTGGTTGTGTGGTTTCATTTTTCCCAGTCTGTGTTTGGTAAAGTTTTGCCTTTCAGAAAGGAAGTGGCTCTAGGTCCACTGAGAGTGATGTGGTTAGAATAAAATGCTGACTTTGTCACTTTAACAGCACCGTTGTGGCAGTGTAGCGAATGGGTCTACGAGTGCTATGTGAATGGTTTTGGTTCGACTCTCACTTTAGCGCCTTTCATTTTGGTAGCAGTTTAATGGTTGCACTTGTCAAGGGACCACTTTTTGACTTTTTTCAAATGTTTCCAAACTTTTGTGTTCAGATTTATAGTTTTGGTTTAGGTTTAGGGGTTAGGTTTAGGGTTTAGTAGATTTATACCAAGCCTAGTGCACTCCACTATACATTCATCGTGATTTACAGTCACGTTACAGGTGACGGATGAGTAACTTTTCAAATATGAAGGTCCACTGACGGATCTGTAGCCACTACCTTTCAGAAACAAAAATTTTTAATAGTTGCACATTTATTAAACCAATATGTTAACAAGATTTTTTAAGGATTCGGATTTCATAGTTGTGTTGCAAACAGGATTCGGATCAGGATTCCTAACTCTTGGATCAGGACTGGAGTCGGACTCGAAAAAACTTGAGTCCGAACACCTCTGGCAGATATACCGCGCTTGATGAATATTCTGTGGCGATTTCAACGTTACCCGTGAACCGACGTACGGCCGCTGTGGTTCTACGCGAGCAAAAGCATTTTCTTGTATCATTAATATGTGGATTCCACATAAGTGAACAATATTTTGAGAGCAAAAATTGCATGGTGGGCAAAAGACAATATTGTTGATTAAGCGGTAGAGCAAGGGGGGAAGTAAAAGAGTTGAGAACAATGGAAACTTCCAAAAGACAAAAACGTCTTTATTAATTATACTTGTTTCTGTTCAAAAAAGATGTTGATCTCAAAAATGATAACAGAAATTATAGAAAACCATTCTGAATTTTCTGGGTGCACGAATAGCTGCAGTAGATTTGTTTCCAGTCGATATTGATAAACCATGAAACTCCCTTTGATACTGTTATAAAAAGACACCTCCGCCCCCGTTCTTTTGAAAGGGCAGGAGCAATGCCTCCGTCATGTCCCCCAGGTCCTTGGGCAGAGAATTTGTCTTGTATATGCTTTGTGTTGTGTTTTTGCAAATGTTTTGTGTTGCATAGCTGTAAGTGTGGCGCTTACTTGAAGATGTAGAAATATGAAGAAATGCATAGCATCACTGGCGGCGGCCAGAACCAGATTGCCAGGTATCCCCAGTCACGAATGATGCCTTCTGCTGGCAGTAGCCGGTGGTTTTTATCAACTTTTGGTGACATTAGCCACTCGGTGAGATTAGCCACAGATTAGGGTACTTTTTTACCCGCGCCTTCACCAAAACCTGACGAAGAGCCTGCATGAAATTTAATATATTTCCTGGAAAACAATGCATTAAAAGCTTTTATAATTCTATTCCAGGCACCTTTGGTATCCGAACACCACAAATAGTATACACAAAGCCATCAATTTCTGAAGCACAAAATGACTATATTTTCTACAAGTTTGGCGGGAGGCATGGCCCCTTTGGCCCTCCCCTGGCTACTCCTATGCTTTGGCCCTTCCCTCGGAAATGTTCTGCGTAAGCCACTGGATAAATTGAGGATGTGCTCTTAAAAGAAAACGTGATAGCTCATTGATTTTGAAGTGGCTGTACAGTAATGTTTTTTACGACAACCCAATCGTTTTTGCAAATTTTGCTATCTTTGAGCAAAAATTTAATAAGTTCACAGCATAGACCGAGTGGACACGCTTTGTTTTGATAATGACCCTCGCAAAACAGCACTATGACAATGGCAGCTCGATAAACAAGGTACTCATTTGATCTCAAGTACAAATGACATTTTGATTGTTTTCAGAGGCCGAGACTGTTACAGCAATACAACTCCATTCAGGTCAGCACCTTGAAGTGATTAATTTCAACAAGCACCAAAAATAAAGCCAAAAACTCTAAAATGGTTAAAAAGATTTGTGAAAAAATTCTGTACTACGTGTGTAAGGAATATCACGAATTCGCTGAGTCCACATGCGGTTTGTCGACGTGGCAAACCTTCTCCGACCTTGTGCGAGTTTTGCTCAAATCTGCGAAGTCATTCATGGAAAAAGAAAGCTTCATTGTTTTACGTTGAAAAAAGTAACCAACCTGTCAGGGCCGGCCCTAGCAGATGCGGGGCCCGATGCAAGACCTAGGCGCGGGGCCTCTCTGAGCAGTGATTTTATGACGTCATCGTGTTCAGTCAACCGTGTTACGATCGTGGTAGAGCGCAGATATACAGTGCAGCACTAACATGAGACTTGAGCACGTTTGCTAACGTTCGAGAGGAAATTTACTAGTTCTGAAGAGAGCGTTCTTTGTTAACAATGGAATTTATGTGGCGTTTCTTCTGAATTTTCAAGCGCAAGGTGCATCTGGCAAAAATGAACAATCTGCCCAAACACCATGGCGCGGGGCCCCAGAGGCGCGGGGCCCAATGCAGCTGCATCGGCTTAAGGCCGGCCCTGCAAACTGTACAGCCACAGGCAAGATTTTCGTTATAGTTGCATTTTGCTGGTGCAAAAGGGCCTGGTCGTTTGAAGACGGCCACCGTGGACACGAGGGTGAAGGCCATAAAGAAAAATGAGCTAGTAAATCCACCTTCTTCGACCATGAAAATGGTAAATTCTATTAGAAAGCGCTGCTTCACTAATACAGCGCATCCATCATACATGAGTTCTCATTCTTGGTATGTTCGGTTAAAGTCCCGAAAATGAAACGCGTTAGTTGTTCGGTGGGAAAGAAAAAAGTGCCCGACCTGTTATTTCGAGCCCTGCAGCTGGTGAAAACGACAAAAGATCGTCACGCTTGAGTGGTCATGCGTGCTATGTCGAATCGCATCGATGGAGAAATTGATCGTAAGACAGAACAGTATTTCTTTGAATGAGAATGACAGCACATGAATTTGAATTACTACAATCTCCTATTGGAAAATAAGTTGTTAGAAACTAGAAAGGCACAGATTGTTTCGAAACTTTATGAAGGAAAAAGCTTACTTTTTGCACGGTACATTGCTAGATTTACCAAACAGTAGTTTTGTGAAAGAATAGCATGCCATCCATGTGCAGCGTGGTAAGCATGTAGTACACGTGTAGTCAGTACTTCCGTGGTGAAAAACTTCTTGCAGTTTGAAACCTCAGGCGTTTGATTCGTAGAGCGTTGAAAGCGAACTCGATTGATTTAATCTGCAAAGCTTTACAAGTTTCTCGATTATATAGATTAAAAATTACGCGAGACGTCCATTCGTTTAATGAAGCCTTGTTACTGACTCTTCACAGCAGGTGAAGTCTAGCTTGACTGCCTTGTACACAATTAACGCACAAATTTTAGTTCCTTACCACCAAACCTATTTCTCTGCAGACGCAATACTCCAAGTTTGTGTGTTGAGAAACTGTCTCAAAAATGTTTTGAACTTATTCACTTGCGTGCTTGATTGCTGTATATGCACTTTCGAAGCCATGCATTTTCATATTACAAATTGAGAGAGATATTTAGTGTTTCATATAATTCAGCTAATAAGCAGGGCGTACAAGTGGGGGGTAAGGCTACTAGAGGTACATCGTACCCGGGCCGAGCCCGGTAGGTAATGGAGCCCGGGAGGATAAAAATATGAACGATAAGTTTATCTGTAGTGTAATCACGCACAAAATTACAAGTGTAAGGCAATTGCCAGTATTGCATTTGAACTACCTGTATTTATAATCTTAGCAGGGTAACTGTTTTATCTATATTCTGACTACGATACAAACAAGCTATACAAGTTTCAACAGCGGCGCCTGAAGGTAGAGGCTCGGTGTCAAGGGAAATTTTTGACTGGTGAAATTTCTGAATTCACGCCATGTAAGCATGCGCAGAATAGTATTCCACATATCAAAAACGCTGAGAAAACTGATGATTAGGGCTTGGGGTTTGCTGTTTAGGTACGTGTGTCGGGTTAGGGTTTAGGTTAGAGTTAGAAAAAGAGAAACAATTGAGCTCTAAGACTAAGTCCATTATTATTCAATGTGTATAGTTATGCCCGTGCCGTGCTGTAGCTTGTTGTGGTATCTGACATCTACCCAAAAAGTTTTAATTTACACAACACACATTAAAAAGTAATCGCCCAACTTTATTCCTTCACTCTGAGAAGCAAAATAACTGACAAACAATACTATAAGTCAGAAATTTCGCAGAGGTCAGAAATTTCGCTTGACACCGGTATCAGTCTTCGTAACGAGCGGGTCAAGGGAGCACAACTCCCGGGCACCGAATCAATACGGGGGCGCCGAAAAGTCCCAACTTTCTTCAATACAGTACATTTGCTTCCGAACGACCTGTTTCGAACGTGTGGCGCCAAACTTGCATCTTGCCCAGGGCGCCATCTAACCTCGTTACGACCCTGTTCGTAGCACCTGGTAAAATTTCTCTCAGAGGCCCTGCTAATAAGCAGATGCAATGCAAAAAAACATCATGCTAAAAACAACCAATTTCCAGTAAAAATCATAGTACCGTATTTTTCGGACTATAAGGCGCAGTATCAAAAATTAAATGCTAGATGTTCTTTTTTCACACATTAGGCGCACCGGATTAGAAGGCGCATTAAATGAAGCAAAAGTTGATCAAACTGTATTTAACTCATTCGCAGCAACTCCCGAGTCCCGGAGTCGCCACTGGGAGGTTATTCTGTCATTACGTACGAAGGAGTTTGATCGGTCACACATGCCTAATCCGCTAGGCAGGAATACAACAAATTAAAAGTTGTGTGCGTGTTTGATTCAGTGTGCGCCAATGTAGTCAGGAGCCCCGCGGAGTAATACGATCTGTGGTACAGTATGTGCTAGCTATTCTCGGACGCTGTTCATTGCAAGTGTTGTTGGTTTATTGCGTAACACGATGGTCTGTTCACAAAAAATCGGTACTAGCAATTAAATAAATAGCACCTTTTACCACATGCAATTGGTTCTAGATGAGAAAGCACAACCAGATCCATACATTAAGCGCACCGCATTATAGGGCGCACTTTCGATTTCTGAAAAAACTAAAGGATCTTAAGTGCGCCTTATGGTTTGACAAATGCGGCAAATGAAAACACAAGAGCAAAAGAACTAATCAAGGTAAACAAAAATTTTCGCTGTGTCCCATAAGATTGGTGAAATCCCATGGAGGTAATCAGGTTAACAACACTGTTTGAAACACAAACAACAAGTGTTACTTGAAAAATAACACAACAGTTGTGAATAAAATAAGTACTTTTAGAAAGACAAACAAACAAACACAGAACTCGGTGAGATAAATTTACGGATGAAAAGCGCACGTATGTGTAAGTGGTTCCACGCGCCAGTAGTTGAAAACACGTGCGCCAATTGCGGTTAGCGCTTAAGTACGGGCTAGAATGACGGATAGGAGGCAGACAAGGGCGCGCACCAATGGAATTATATGTGTGTTTTACGTAATACAGTAGTACAGATCAAAGGCGTACGCAAGGGGGGTTGGGGTTAACCCCCCCCTTGAGCTTGATATTTTACAAAATTTTATTACGTGCGCAAAGGAGGTTAATTGTTTTCGCATACTTTTTGCTTGTTGATTTGTCGACTTAATGCAAATACCACGGAATAAATTTGCATGCAAATTTCAAAGAACATTGTAAATGGGCCA
>Ga0210059_1015834_pt1 | contig 10945 bp, 10 predicted proteins | sample Ectturendosymbi2_FD_188042 | JGI IMG/M metagenome (GOLD analysis project Ga0210059, IMG submission 188042) | Ecteinascidia turbinata endosymbiont from Florida, USA - Sample 2 (SPAdes) (version 2) | ecosystem: Host-associated > Tunicates > Ascidians > Unclassified | place: Key West, Florida... | reverse complement strand
CCTTTCAAAACGTGCCTTAATGAAAAGAGAGCTGCTTGAACACAACAACTATTTTTAAGGTTCTGCACGGCTTGCCGGAAAGACGTCACAAGGTTTTTCATCAAGCGCACTGTTTTCCTGTCATGAACTGTGGTTCGCACACGTTCGAAGCGTTGTAAACAACATCTCTAAGTATCAAACTCCAATAGATTCATCCACATTGTGACGCTACGTCACAATAATACCATCGTTCAGCTCGCGTTCAGCCCCTTTGAAATTAGTGCCATTGTCGCTAAACATGAATTTCGGCGTAGTCCACTTGCAGGTAACTCGTCTAAACGCCTGAATGAAAGCACTTGCTTCCAGTGATTGCGCTATATCCAGATGTACAGCGCGCGTGGCCATGCAGGTTAAAACAACCACATAGCATTTAACTGCATTTCTTCCTTGCTTGACGTTCAGAGGTCCCGTGAGATCAACGCCTGTGGCGGAAAAAGGTGGTCGTCCTGCAGTCATTCTGGCTTCTGGCAGATTGGCCATGCGTTGAGCACCAACGCCAGTACTGCAGAGACGACATTTGAAGCAGGCATGTAAAACTCTGCGAACGGCTGCTCGCCCTGGCAAAATCCAAAAACTTTTTCGCATACAGTTCAACACGTGTGACGTCCCACTGTGACCTTCTCTCTCATGGTACAGGCGAATCAACATATCTGTCACACTGTGCTTTGTAGGCAGAATCATTGGATGCTTGCTTTCGAAGGGCAGATTGGAATTCTGCAAACGTCCGTCCATCCTCATGAAGCCGTTCAAGACAAATGGACTTAAATGTTTGAATTGCTGAAGATTGGGAACGCTTCTTAACTTTTCTTCAGACAGCATTTTGTCAATGTCGGTGCAGTTCGTCACGCTGGGAACTCACTCATAGCTTCAGGAAAGGCTTCCCACTGTACCAATGCCACAATGGCAAGCATTGCATCCTGAAGGTCATCCGCTGTCAGCGGGCCTTTTCTTGGTGGCATCTTGTTGTTGGAATATTTCCATCTCCAGTACTGCTCAAATCGAAGCAGCCACGCAGTGCAGCGTTGAATGGCCTTGTATGCAGAGCAACGCGACAACAGCCCATGCAGATAATTAACAGGAGATGACTCCACAGCAGCACAGATGGTCGTCGTCTTCTTCTTCACTTCTGGGTCGTCGGTGTATAAAGGTTGCCTCAAGACTGGCTGCCGCGGCCAGTTAATCTCGCTTTCACGTAAGAACTGTGGCCAGTCAAACCATAGTGCGGCATTGTCAATATTATCGGGCATTTGGCCCCGTAAGGCAATGTCAGCTGGGTTCAGCTGTGACAGTACATAACGCCACTGTTCGGGCGACGAAAAGAGAATGTATCAACCTAAGCCGGTTGGCCACAAACGTGTGAAAGCGGCAAGTGTCATTACGAACGTAGTGTAACACGGTGGTCGCATCAGTCCACAGAATTACTCGTTCAAAATCATATTCGAGCTCCGTAGAGATCAGAGCACATAATTTGGCAGCAACCGTGGCTGCTGTAAGCTCAAGCCGAGGTATGGTCAAATTGGGCGAACTCACTCGTGATTTACCAGCGGCAAAACCGTAATCAATGTGATCGTCAACATACACTGTTGGCACATAACATGCAACGCCGTAACCAATCGTGCTTGCGTCAGAAAATACATGCAATTCCATGCATTGCACTTCCCTGTAAGGAAGTTTGAAACAACGTGCAACAGAAACTCGATTTAAGTTATCTAGGCCCTGTATCCATGACTCTCAGGCGTTGCGTTGCAATTCGTCGAGAGGGTCGTCCCAACCCTTCTGTTCACGTGAGATCTCTTGCGGTAACTTACGAGCTGGTAGAATGAAGGGTTGCACCAGACCAAGCACATTGTAAATCTGACTTACCACTGAAAGCAAACCTCTTTTGGTGAGGGGTCTCTTCTGAATACTTACTCTGACCTCGAAGCAGTCGCTGTTCATGTTCCAGTAGACACCTAGCCTTCGTTGTTGCGAGGTCATCCAAGTTCAGGTCAAGCATCGCGGATGCCTGGTCATCCTCAGGAACAGAACTGAGCACCCCTGGCTCATTGGACAAAAACTTGGTTAAATGAAAACCACCACTTTCTAAGAGGGGGCAAAGCTCAGAAACCAATGCATTCGGCTTCCTCAACCGATCTGCAACTTTTCAACAGATCGTCAACATAAAAATTCTTAAAAACGGTCTGCACAGCATGGTTGCTGGCACCTGTGAGGTTGTCCTCAGCAGCTTTTCGAAGAGCAAAGGCTGCACAACTTGGCGAGCAGGTTGCCCCAAAAAGAAAAACATTCATGGCACAATCCACAGGTAGCTGGGTCGTATCATTACCAGGCCACCACAAAAAGCGCAAAGCCTCCCTGTCAGGCTCAGCTACATAGACTTGGTGAAACATTGCCTTAATATCTGCGGCAAAGGCCACACGCTCTTGTCGAACCTCGACAACACACCAACCACGTTGGCGGTTAAATCAGGACCCTGTAAAAGAAGGTCATTCAAAGACACACCACAAAACCTGGCAGCACAATCAAACACAACACCAAACTTTTCACCAGTAGCAAAGTGTGGTATGTACCACACTCTATCAGTTTTTGCCAGCATCCTTTCAGGGACCAGACTAGCTTGGCCTAACTCTATATTTTCCCTAATCTTATCACAAGACTTTTTATACAGATCAGAGTCTGCTTCAAGCTTTTTCTTCAAAGTGTTGAGTCGGCGTTCTGCCATTGCTCTGTTGTCTGGCAGTTTTGTTTCTTCATTTTCCATGGCAACGCCATTTGATAGTGTTGACCGACCTTTTCACAAGTGCTTTTCATTTTATTTAATGCTTCTTGATCATTTCTTGAAGGAGCCGCCACTTGTGGCTCATTAATATCAGCAAAGTCTTGCTCTAAAACTCTCAACACCCTTTCTCCAAAATCTTCTGGTAGGGCAGGTTCCAACCCTATGCTAACAGCATAAACATTTTCAGGGCCTGTGCATGCTTTGTAATCTGCACCAAAGATGCACCATCCCAACCTAGTTCGAACACCAATTGGTTCACCAAATGCACCACATTTTTGTTCTATCACTTTGAATGTCTCGTGTGCATTGCAACCAATCAAAAGTTCAATGCTTTCCACAGGCAACTGTGGTGTTGAGATCGGAAATCCCGAGCGGCATGTGCGCATAGCTTCGCACCGTGGCAGCAAGCAACAATAGAGATCACCCGACGAGATCACTCTATTATTGCTTCTTCGCGCCACATAGATATATTTTTGTTCTTCGCGCACATCCCGTTCGTGGTAAATCACACAATCAACGCAACACCACCGGAGAGATTGCAACAGTGGTATTTTCAGGTTTTGCAAGTGTGGATAGGTATTTGCCACTTCTTGCCTTGGTATATGACTGCTGACATCTGCCAACTGTTTCACAACATAACTTTCAGGAATGACAAAGGATTTTGTTTCATTTACACCTTGTACATTCACACACCCAGTCTCCTGGTGACAAGGGTCACAATTGCCAGTGGCAGTTTGAATCTCAGCATGGGTCTTGTCTACAACCAGCCCCAGCTTACTTACCAAGCTGTCTGCACACAAACTTGTAGCTGCTGCTGAGTCCAGCAAGGCATATGTCACAACATACTTGTTTTGATTATTGCTCCAGACCTTAACTGGTACAACATTAAACCATGGGCCATTTTTCTTGGGCTTATTCTTGGGTGAGCCTGAGCCACATGCTAGTGCAACGACAGGTGTGTCACACTTTTTCTTTTCTTCAGTGTCAGATTTGACATTAGTTATAGTGATAGTCTTTGCGTTGCCAAAATATGTGTTCGGACATGTTCCGGAAAGTTGTTTAAAATTAGGATGAACAACAGATTGCTAGCCAACACATCTGTCTCAGACCCTAGATGTGCGTAAAAGCGTTCCTAACATTTTGTTCGAAATCTCTCGATTCTGAACAGTGTAGTTCAAACTTCTGACAGATATGGAATCTGCATTAAATTACAAAGACAGTGATGTAAAATATGTGTTCGTACGTGTTCCGGAAAGTTGTTTAAAATTTGGATGAACAACAGGTTGTCAGCAAAGATTTCTCTGTCTCAGACGCTATTTGTGCGTAAAAGCATACCTAACATTTTGCTCGAAATCTCTCGATTCCTAACAGCGTAGTACAAACGTTTGACAGATATGGAATCTGCATTAAATTACAAAGACAGTGATATAAAATATGTGTTCGTACGTGGTCCAGAAAGTTGTTTAAAATTAGGATGAACAACAGACTGTCAGCCAACATATATCTGTCTCAGACCCTATCTGTGCGTAAAAGCGTACCTAACATTTTGTTCGAAATCTCTCCTCGATTCCGAGTAGTGTAGTTCAAACTTTTGACAGACATGGAATCTGCATTAAATTACAAAGACAGTGATATAAAATATGTGTTCGTACGTGGTCCAGAAAGTTGTTTAGAATTAGGATGAACAACAGACTGTCAGCCAACATATATCTGTCTCAGACCCTATCTGTGCGTAAAAGCGTACCTAACATTTTGTTCGAAATCTCTCGATTCCGAGTAGTGTAGTTCAAACTTTTGACAGACATGGAATCTGCATTAAATTACAAAGACAATGATATACAATATGTGTTCGTACGTGTGCCGGAAAGTTGTTTAAAATTTGGATGAACAACATTTTGTCAGCCAAGATTTTTCTGTTTCAGACGCCATTTGTGCTTAAAAGCATACCTAACATTTTGTTCGAAAGCTCTCGATTCCTAACAGCGTAGTTCAAAATTTTGACAGATATGGAATTAAATTACAAAGACAGTGATATAAAACATGTGTTCGTACGTGTTCCGGAAAGTTGTTTAAAATTAGGATGAACAACAGATTGCCAGCCAACATATCTCGGTCTCAGACCCTATCTGTGCGTAAAAGCGTACCTAACATTTTGTTCGAAATCTCTCGATTCCGAATAGTGTAGTTCAAATTTTTGACAGAAATGGAATCTGCATTAAATTACAAAGACAGTGATATAAAATATGTGGTCGTTCGTGTTCCGGAAAGTTGTTTAAAATTAGGATGAACAACAGGTTGTCAGCCAAGATTTCTCTGTCTCAGACCTTATCTGAGCGTAAAACCGTACCTGACATTTTGTTCAAAATCTCTCGATTCCGAATAGAGTAGTTCAAAATTTTAACAGCTATGGAATCTGCATTAAATTACAAAGACAGTGATATAAAATATGTGTACGTATGTGTTACGGAAAGTGGTTTGAAATTTGTTTGAAAACTTGCCTTTTTCATGCTTTTGTACTAAATACTCTGAGCGGATTTCTTTAATTTTGATAATTGTTTTGCATTGCAATGCTTTATTTTTCAGCCTACGTCTTCTGTAATTATGGAATATTGAATCCCTTTCTTTTGCTGTAAAGAAAACGACTTGGTTTTTGCTGATTTGTGAAAAAAAAATTTTCTCCGAACCTCGCATTCCGCCAAAAGTGCGGCTGAGAAAAGCGCGGCTGAGAAAAGCGCGGCTAACTTCACTTTGGTTTAGTGGACTCCAGTGTGTCCTGAATATTTGTGGTGATTATGGAGCTGAACACGAAATCCTCTTTAATTGCAACAAAACAAATGCTGTACTTTTAGTCCCTGAAGGTATTAACAACCTGCTCCATCGAATGTTTTTCTGAATTGTGTACGTATACAATTTTCTGACCAAGTCACATATCTTGGTCTGGTGTATAATTATTGCCAAATGCCTCATTGAAGGATGATGATGATGTCCAGATTACATACAGTACAAATGAAATCGCTGTACTGTACAGGAAACAAGCCCAGATGCACCTTTGTTTAGTGCTCACCTGCAGTAAAAAACACTATTCCGTGCCTATTTCATCCGTTTGCCAAGGCAAATGGCTGTGGAGCAAACACACACAGACTAGTTTGAAATGGTTAGGAATTGCCTATAACAATGCCTACTGAATTATGCACTGTGTACCCAGAAATGTAAGTGTTCTCCCACACACCAAGTTAATTATGTCAGGACTTTGATGCCTTGTTTCAAAACAATAATGTGTATGGTGTTGTTAAACGATGTGCATCTTCATGTAACTTTTTTATCCGATCGATCCAAATGTCTGATGCTTTTTACAAATATTCATTTTTCCATAATTATTCAATGTTCTGGTATGATGGTGGCCAACTAAAGTAGTTGTTGGTGCGTTGTTTTGGTGCATGCGTCTCAACAGTGTTGCCTTTGTGTAGCAATGAAAACCTTTCGCGTGCTTTGTGTCGCCTCAGGATTTCTGTATTTTTTTATGATTCTTCTATTACCTCCCTGCATGTGGAAGATGTGTGCAAGCCAAACACGTAAAAAGTGAATATTTGTAACTAGTAAAATGCCAACCGCCAAATCTTGCTTAAAATTTAGTTAGTGAAAACAAACAGTCATCAGCCTTTAAACTAAATGTCTCGCAAGAAAATTTGAAACCTTGTTGACGGTGTTTATCGATTGGCACCTACTCTGTAATGCGTTATGACTAGGGTAACCAATTTTTTGACCTAAAAACTTAAAATTTTGACTTTATAATTCAGAAATTTTGACTTTATTTTGACCTATAAATTTTCTGCGTTTGCAACTGCCAAGTAATTCAGCCTTAGGTGTTGAGTTTGACCCATAAGCATATTCATGCACTCTATGCTTTGAAATTAAAAAAAAATGGTTGTTTCACTTTGAGGGATAATATATTCAATATTGATTACAGGAGAGTCAAACCTGAGAACATAAAGTTGAAACACTATATGTATAATGGATTGAGCATTTACCAAACCAAGCGCTGCAAGACCACAATTCTTGCCTTACCACGCCTATCATACATAATATTCAATCGTCGAGTAGTGGGCAAAACAACATTGTATTATGGCAGAAGTTGCAGCAAACCCATTATTACTACAGAATTGCAACAAAACTTACAAAAGCATATAAATATCTGTTGTTGTGGTTTCAAAAAAATATTGATAAAGAGAAAAAACTATACTGCAAAAAAGTTTAACTCAATGATAAATTGTGACCTATGATAAAGCAGACATCTTAGTGTCTGATTCTTTGCTGGGAAAAGATTCCTTTTGATGGACAGGCTTAAATTGTGCTTATATGAATCGTCGATTGTGCAGTAAACTTCATTGAGATATGAAAAAATTTTATTGCCAATTTTTCAGGTGTTTTTTGTTGCAGAAAAAATTTGGCATATTTTGTTATTTTTGTCCATTTTGGCATATTCTGAAACACAATTTGGCGGATTTTGTCTTTGTGGACTTGGCAACACTGCCACAATGACAGTGGCATGTATAAGCCTGCTCTCTTACATATCATGCATAGGTGAAGGAGCAAGCAAAATTTTGGTACGAAGGATTTTTGCCCAAATTTCACCAAATTTGCCAGAACTTATTGTGCAACTTTTGCCCACAAATTTTCTCCCACAAAGATCATGAAGACCTTTTTCTGGTGTGACTTCCAAAAAAAGGTCTTCACTTGTTTTTTCTGCAAACGTTCATTGGTCGTCATTTTTTAAAGTCAAATAACAATGGGCCCCATTTTCACTCGGATTTTCCCTAGCGTAGATAGTTCGAGATTTTATTCGGATTTTCAACGACTTTGACCAGATTTTCCAGGATTGTGCCCAAAATGCACTAGGCCTACTTTTGTTAATTGATGTTATACTCTTTATGCTCTGCAGTGCAGAGCTTGAGTGTTTTTTCCTCTGATTTTTCCAAACATGAATGATGAAACAGCTAAAAAACATCTTCACTCAATTTGAATATTTCAATGATTTGCATGTATTCTAAGTACAGTGTTGGCTTATCACTAGCATGTTTTAATATCATATAATATATGCACACTTGTGTCAGTTTCCCTGATTTGTGTAATATTTATGTGGTTGTTGTGTTTTAACTATAACTAGGATCAGGTTATTCTTCATAAATCTGTGGTTTTTAACCTTTTCTCCACCATAACCCCCTTAAGTAAAAACCCTTTGTTTCAAACCTCCCTGACATTATCTAAGTTGTAAAAATACATGTATTTGTAAGTAAATTCACTCATCAAACTTTGCATGTTTGTTATAGAGCGCATAGTGCTTGCGCCTCCCTGGAAATCTTTTGACTCCTCCATGGGGAGGCACATCCCCCAGTTAAGAACCACTGATCTAAAGAGTTTAGATTCAGGCAATATTAGTGATTTTATCATCTAAAAGTTTTTAGTGTTTATAGATCATGCATTTCACATGCAAATTAAGTAGCCAACACAACACTCACATGTAATTGTATTGTTTACACATTGTGCTAAGTTTCTTAGACTGTTCCAATTTTTATGACTTCTTGTGATAGATAGAGATAATTAAACTGTTAAAACAATTGCTGGTAGTTTGTTTCTGATTTTTATCTCATACATGTTCCGAGGTCTTTTAGATCCTCAATTGGGTGTTTTATCTGACTCTGATTCAAGTGAAGATGAAGACAATACTGCGGGTATTTATGGGAAGTCTTTGATTGGAGCAGTTGTACAGGTGTGAAAAACATTTGTTTGTGTTCAGTTCACAGCTCTAATGCATGCTTCAATAGAACATCCTGGGCAATATTTGTTTCATTAATATTTTTACCCATATCTTATGTAGTAGTGTAAATTGGTGATGTAGGTAATTCCAAATAGCATGTCAGTATATGGTGGATGACCGACTTAATTTCAAAATAAAAAAGCGTTTGATTTCCTTTCAAGATGACACCTCACAGATACTTACTAAAAGTGATTAGCTATCATACTATATTTAGTGTTCAGTTTTATGGCCCTAAAGCACTTTTACTGGCAACTGCTACACTCTTTGTGAGCCCTACAGACTTGGAACAATTTTTTTGTTTTTATCAACTTCTTCTCATGTTTGGAACTAAATAATTAAAAAACAATTACACATGTATGAAATGTTGGGCCCATTTAATCTCTGCTGCAGGGTTATGTAGTCATTGCCATTGCGCTTTCAGCATAAAAGGTCAATTGCTTATGCCTTTATGAGCTTATCCTGGAAAACTGCCATGCAATAATGCCTTTGACAACTCCTTTGGTTAGTGAACCAAATTATTAGTTTTTTTGTGACCAGGAGATAAAGTTCTTTTAGCCTGGAAAATTTCATTAAAATCTGAGATGTTGGTTGCGTAGCCTGGATCACTTGACATGGGATGAACCTAAACGTATTTATCTGATGCTGCATAAGCAGTTTGTGTGAGAAAAAGTAGCTTGTAATTCACTTTAATATGTCTTTTATATCTTCCATTCACTACTGAAAGGCTTAAAGATATCTTCTTTTTTCTGTTTATGTTACGCTTACATGGTCATATTCTTTAAGTAAGTAGGTGTGGTTGAAACATTGGAACACTTATGCTTTAACTTTTAGGCAATTGAAGCCGAACAAGGTGAAGAATTGAAATTGCACAGAAAGCGATCAATAGACAAAACTTTCTCTGCCACTTCTTCTGACTTTACCAGTTCAAGCTGCAAAACAAAAGAAAGGCACAGGCTTGTGTATGATACTTGGTTGTATATATAATAACTGCTCTGGAAGAGTTTGTCTTGACAGTGGTAATTTTGGCAGTTTCTTTGAAAAAAATACTGGTTCGAAGACATTCGTTTCCTTTTTTATCAATGATGATTTTCACCATCACCAAAAAATTATAATTTTATGACAATACTTTTCTTAATGCTTATACTGCTAAAGAACATTGTCATAAATATAAAATTGGAACCTTTCTAAAGTCATCTGATTACTTGTGCACATCAAAGTCTAAAGTGAAAAGGCTATTCATATACCTTTTATTACCACGTACAGTAGTTCATGTTGCATGACTAGTTTATCGTCAACAACACTTTCACTTTAAAATATATAAAAGAAACGTCGTAGTCATAGTGCTCAAAATTGTTCAAGCCATCAAAACAGCAGTTTCACAACTTTACGCATCCATCTTAACTTCGGAAGTGCAACAATTTTCAAAAGCCCGGTGCAGAAAGTAGATGGTAGTATTTATAGATTCGTTTATGGGTTTCTCCAAAAAAAACTGAGTTACGTATTTTACTTTCTTGGTATCGGAATAATAGAAGCCGACATTATTTTGTTAAAAAATAAATGTGTTTTATCGAATTTTTCATCCCCTACTGTTATTTAATACAAACGTTTGGGTGATAGACAAAAAGTTTAGGAATTGCATTTTTGTAAAGCTTTTATTTATTTAACAGCAATGGACAGCAGGCTGATTAAAGACCCTTTTTTACATGTCGGAGCGTTCGATAATTCAAGTAAATAGACCTACACTGCAGCAACAAACAAGTACTAATGCTTAGCACAATCTATTCCAGAGCAGGCAGCAAAAGATATGTTACAATCATTTGCAAGATGTAAACTTAAAGTTTATATGTTTGTTGTTTTCCGCACTCATTGTAGCGAGCTGCTTGTTCACTCATAGCGGTTGTGATAATTATTTTTCGAAACCTAACTAGGCATCGCGTGAAAAGGTCGGCTTGCAATCATACAAGACAACATCACGACCAACTACCGGTACATTGCCAGCTTCACCATAAATTGCCTTGCCACTGCCAGCAGTTCGACATACTTTTTCTTCACTTAACTGAAACAAGCTTCCCTGTTTTCAACGTCTGTCTGTGCAACCGTGATTTGTGATAAACGCATATCGGAAAAGTGCAGTCCCTGTTCATTTCATACTCGGTTTTTCTCCTTTCGGAGTGTCACGAGTGGTCTGCCGACGTCCACCTCCACTTGTTTGCGCCGTGAGTCACGCGGCTGCTTTCGCAGTGAATGCTGCACTGGTGGAGAGTAAGTGGCAGCACTGCGTGTGAACCGTTGCCTAGCAACGCTGGACAAAAGGG
>Ga0210059_1015833_pt1 | contig 10946 bp, 10 predicted proteins | sample Ectturendosymbi2_FD_188042 | JGI IMG/M metagenome (GOLD analysis project Ga0210059, IMG submission 188042) | Ecteinascidia turbinata endosymbiont from Florida, USA - Sample 2 (SPAdes) (version 2) | ecosystem: Host-associated > Tunicates > Ascidians > Unclassified | place: Key West, Florida... | reverse complement strand
CCAGAAAAAATAATTAATTTATTATGATTTTGCATATTATTTTTTTATTAAAATATAAATATAATAATAACTATATTTTTTAATTTTTATTTTAAAAATTGATTTTAAAATAGAAAAATTATTAAAATCTAATAAAAAATCTACTCTAATGATAATAACTTCAAGATTACTTAAATAATCAAAATTATTATTCAAAAAATTCAAAGCAAAAACACTATAACTTTTTTGAGAAAATGGTGGATCTAAAAAAATAACGTTAAAAACAATATTATTCTTTAAAAAAAAATTTAATATTTTTTTAAAATCAAAGCAATATAATTTAAAATTTTGAATTTTTAATTTTTGAAGATTTATTCTTAAATTTCTAATATTTAAATAATTTTTATCATTAAAAAAACAAAATTTTGCACCTAATGATAAGGATTCAATTCCTAAAATGCCTGTACCACAAAATAAATCAAGAATTATTTTGTTTTTAAAATCAAAATAATTTAGTATTATATTAAAGATATCTTTTCTTATTCTTGAAATAAATGGTCTTAACTGATTACTTCAAGATGTTTTTAATTTTATATTTTTAAATTTTTGATTATTTAACTTCATCATTTAAATACATAGTATAATATTTTTATAAATTTTTGTTAAGTTTAAAATGTTTCAAAACCAAATTCCAAGTAAAACATGGTTAATTAATGAAAAAAATTCTAATTTAAGAAAAAAATCAAAAGAAGTTAATGTCCCGTTAAATAAAAGTGACGAGGAAATACTATTTAAATTAATTGATTATGTTGATTTTTCTCAAGATAAAAATAAAAATAAAAATAAAATAATTAAACCTGCTGTTGGAATAGCAGCAATTCAAATTAATTTCTTAAAAAGAATTTTTTACATTAGAATTAAAGATAAAAAGAAAAAAATTCAGAAATTTGCATTTATAAATCCATCAATTATTGCAAGATCAAATAAAAAAGCCGCCCTTATGGATGGGGAAGGTTGTTTAAGTGTTAAACATCAAAGAGAAGGTTATGTTGATAGATTTTATAAAATTATGATTAAAGGTTATGATTTTTTCTTAAAAAAAGAAATTAAAAAAACTTTAAAAGGTTATCCTGCTATTGTTTTTCAACATGAATTGGATCATCTTAATGGTGTTTTATATTTTGATCATATTGATAGCAAAAATCCTTGAAAAAAAAATAATAGTGTAATTTATATATAAAAAATAAAATGATTATAAAAAAAAATACTACCAATACCAAAGTTTTTGCCTTAGGTGGACTTGAGGAAATTGGTAAAAATACTTATTGTATTGAACAAGATAACAAAATTATTATTATTGATGTTGGTATAAAATTTTCAAATGATTTAGGAATTGATTCAATTATTGCAAATTATAATTATTTATTACAAGAATCAAAAGAAATTTTAGGAATTTTTATAACGCATGGCCATGAAGATCATATCGGAGGTTTGCCTTTTTTATTTAAACAACTAAAAAAGTACCCACCGATATATGCACCAAAAATTGCTTCAATTTTAATCTCAAAAAAATTTCAAGAACATAGATTAATAAAAACATTGAAGAATCAATTTAAAATTTTTACATATGATCAAAATACCAAAGTTGAATTTAAAGATCAATTTAAGCTTTCTTTTTTTCCTGTTAATCATTCAATTCCAAATGCGTTTGGAATAGGAATTGAAACTAAAAATGGTTTGATTATAACTACAGGAGATTATAAATTAGATTGAACACCATTAGGGCATAACTTGGATCTTAAGAAAATGATTGATTTTGGTGAACAAAAGGTAAAATTATTAATGGCTGATTCAACAAATTCATTAAAGGAAGGTTCAACACAAACAGAATTAGAAATTATTAATAATATTGAAAAAGTAATTTTTCATCAAAAAAACAGAATAATAATCACTCTATTTTCTTCTAATATTCATCGAATTAGAAAAATTATCTTTTTAGCAATAAAACACAAAAGAAAAATTTTAATTTTTGGTCGTAGCCTTGAACGAATAATTAAAATTATTATTAAATTAGACAATTTAAGTCAAGAAAATGTTTTAATAAAAAAAGTAAAAGGTAAAAGTATAAATTTTGAAAAAATTGAAAATCTTATTATTTTATGTACTGGTTCTCAAGGAGAAAAGAACGCAATTTTAAATCGAGTTGCCAATAATATAAATTCAAGTAGATTATTTCGAATAAATAAAAAAGATACAATAATTTTTTCTTCTTCTCCGATTCCTGGAAATTTATATTCAGTTGAATGTTTAATTAATAAATTAATTAGAAAAGGAGCAAAAGTATATACCTCTACAAAAAAATTTCCTCTTCATACTTCTGGTCATGCTTCCAAGGAGGATCAAAAAATATTATTTAGTATTTTTAAACCAGAATATTTTATGCCAATGCATGGTAATTTAAGAATGATGATTGAACACGCAAAGACTGCCATTAAAGTTAATGTTGAACCTCGTAATGTATTTATTTGTTCAAATGGAGATCAAATAAACTTTTCAAATAATTATGCCTATATTGAAAAACGAATTAATACAGATCCTGTTTATATAGATGGAAATAATATTTCAAATTTAACAAACTATATTATTAAGGATCGTAATATTTTAGCTAAAAATGGACTTGTAGCAATTTTTTTAACAATTGATACAAAACTAAATAAATTAATTACCGGACCCCAGATTATAACAATTGGTTTTTTATATTCAAATGATGAAAATAATTTTAAAAAGACAATTAAAAAAGTAGCACATTCGATTATTAATGAATCATTAAAATCAAAACGTCCTACTTTTAAATTATTAAAAAATTCTTTGAAACAAAAATTAGCGCCCATTATTTTTAAATTTAAAAGACGTAATCCTTTAATTGTTCCGGTTGTTTTAAATATTATTTAATTTTAAATTTTTTCCTTAATTGGTAATAGACCAATTAATGGTTTTCCTGAAAGAAATTCTAAAGAAGCTCCTCCACCAGTAGAAATGTGATCAAATTGATTTTGAAAACCTAATTTGATTGTAGCAGCAGCGCTATCTCCACCACCAACAACACGATATGCATTCTTAAGTTTTGCTAAAATTTTACAAATTTCTAAGGTTCCCTTTTCATAATTTGAAAATTCACAAACACCCATTGGTCCATTTCAAAGAATGGTTTTTGCATTTTCTAAATATTTCTTAAATAAATTAATTGTTTTTGATCCAATATCAAGGCCCATTTCATCTTGAATATTCTTAATATCAATGTATTTGGGTTCAGTATTCTTAAATTCTTTACTTGCTGCACAATCTAAAGGTAAAATAATCTTTTTAGGATATTGAGTAAGATATTGTTTAGCAAGAACAACTTTATCCTGTTCAAGTAAGGAATTACCGACATTATAGTTTAATGCTTTTAAAAAGGTAAAGGCCATTCCACCACCAATTAAAACATAATCGCATTTTTTTAAAAGATTATCTAAAATTGTAATTTTATCAGAAACTTTTGCTCCTCCAATCAAAATTACGTATGGTTTTTGATAATTAGTTAAACATTTATCAAGATTTCTAAGTTCTTTTTCAACTAAAAAACCAATACAAGAATCTTTTATATATGTTGCAATCCCAGCATTAGAAGCATGACTTCTGTGAGCTGTTCCAAAAGCATCATTAACAAAAAGATCGCCCAGACTTGCTCAATATTTTGCTAATTCCTTATTATTTTTAGATTCTCTCTTTTCAACTAAATCTTCAAATCTTGTGTTTTCCACAAGAAGAATTTCTTTATTTTTTAATTGATTAATTTTATGCTCTAATTGTTGGCCTCTAGTATATGGAGAAAAATAAATATTAGTTTTGATTAATTCTTGCAATCGTTTAAAAATAGGAAATAATGAATATTTTAGTTTATCATTTAATTTTTTTACTCTGCCAAGATGAGAAAATAAAATTATTTTTGCATCATGTTGAATTAAATAATTGATGGTTTTTAATGAACCTTTAATTCTTGTATCATCTTCAATTGTTTGATTATTCATTGGAACATTAAAATCAACACGAACTAAAACTTTCTTATTTTTAAAATTTAAATCCTTAAGTGTTTTTTTCATTGTTTATATCATTTTGCTTAAATATAATAAGGTTCTTACAAGTTGACACACATATGAATATTCATTATCATATCACGCAAAAACTTTAACCATTTGTTGAGAATCAACATTTACAATTTTTGTTAATGTTGCATCAAAAATTGAACCATGTGTATCTCCAACTATATCTTTAAGAACAATTTGGTCATTATTATATTTTATTGTTTCATTTGCATTTTTCTTAATTGCATTATTTATTTCTTCAACACTAACCTTCTTTTCAAAAATTGCTGATAAATCTACAATAGAACCTGTTGAAGTTGGCATTCTTAAAGCACAACCATCTAATTTATGATTTAAATGAGGTAAAACCAAACCAACTGCTTTAGCTGCACCAGTGGTTGTAGGAATTAAATTAGCAATTGCTGATCTTCCACGACGTAAATCAGTATGAGGAAGATCTAATAATCTTTGATCATTGGTTGCAGAGTGAATAGTTGTCATATACGCTAATTTTAATTTAAAACAATCATCTAAAATTTTTACTACTGGAGCTAAACAGTTTGTTGTACAAGATGCAGCAGAAATTATATTATCTTCTTTGGTTAAAATTTTATGATTTACATTATAAACAATAGTCTTTAAATCACCAGATGCTGGCGCACTAATTATTACTTTTTTTGCTCCTGCTTGCAGGTGTAAACCAGCTTTTTCTTTAGTACGAAAAAATCCAGTTGATTCAACGACAATATCAATGCCTAAGTCATTTCATGGAAGAAGTGAAGGATCTCTTTGAGCAAAAACTCTAATTTTTTTATCTTTTATATAAATATTCTCATCATCATATTTTATATAATCTGTTAAAAAATTACCATGAGATGAATCATATTTTAATAAATATGCTAATGTTTTTGTATCAGTTAAATCATTAATCGCAACAATATCATATTTTTTTAAATCTCAAAGTCTTCTTAGAACCAATCTCCCGATTCTACCAAAACCATTAATTGCTATTTTCATTTTATATTCCTTTTATAAATATAATTAATTTATAATTTTATTATATTCAATAAAAATAGCAAAATTTTTTTAATTTTTTTCAAAATGTCCTTGATCAAGGTTAAATGAAAGATTTTTATAACATAAACTTTTTATTCTTCTAATAAGACGCAACGATTTTATTGTTTCAATTTCAGAAATTTTTTTATTAAAATTTGTTAAGGAATTAAATTTAATATTTTTATAAATAAAAATAAGTTGTTTGATTGAAAAATTACTTGTAAAAAAAGTACTTTTATTATTATTCATTCTAAAATTTAACAAAGAAAATAAAACTTCGTCCCTTGATCATGTTGTTACCTTTTCTCCACCAAAATCATCTAAAAATAAAACATCTATATTCATAAAAAAATTTAAAGCTTTTAAAGCACTTATTTTTTTTTGAATTATTTTTGTTCGGACTATATTTATTAATTCAACATTTGTTATAAAGCAAATATTTTTTTCTTGTTTTCGTGCAATATTATTTGCAAAAAGAATTGATAAAAATGTTTTCCCAATATTTGGTTTTCCAAATATATATGTTCCATAACTATTATTAATTTCTTCTTTTAATCATTTTGAAAAAAAAATAATTATTCTCTGTCTAGAATTTGTTAAATAACAATTATTTCTAAATGTAAAATTAAAAAAATTAGTTTTAAAATTAAAAAATAAAAAATATTTTTTAATTTTATTAATTAAATTACAATTACATTCCTTGCTAATTAAAATTAAACTATTATTTTTGATAATAATTGTTTCTTGAAATCCTTTGTTTAATTGTCGGCATTTTTCTTTGTCAAAATTAAATTTACATAATTTATTTTGTGATTCAAAATAGCGATTAAAAATTTCAGCATATTTTAAAAATCATTTTACATCATCAAAATCATAATAAAAATTTTTTTTTTCAAAAAGTTTGTTTAAATAAGGATCACTTTTAATTTGAATTTTTAATTTTTCAAATCTCTCCTTTTGTTTTTTAATATTATTAGCCATTATTAAAAATAATTTAAATTTTAGAAATTAAATTTATCATTTCCTTATCATTAACTTGGTTTGAAACCTTCTTTAATTTATTTAAATTATCATTAAATTGAAAGGAAATTAAATTATTATTTACTTTTGATTTATACGCATTACGCAAAAACTCCATTGCTTTTATTGTTGAATTAATATTCTTTTTATTCATTGAGCAAGCAATTTTGGAAATATAATTTCAATTTAAATCACAATTATTTTTTTTATATATATATTCTAGAAGACAATTTAGTGGACCTTGAGATAAAATATTTTTAAGATTTAAAATAATTTCTTTTTCAATGTCTAAAATTTCTTTATTTTTAATTAATTTATAATATGTAAAATTATCTGTATCATTTAGTTGGATAAATTTATTATTTTGAATAATCATTTTATTTAAATTAGAAGAATTGTTTTTTATATTTATATTTTCTTGATTATTTAAAGTTATTTCTTTAAAATTTTTGGCAATTGGATAAGTACTATTCAAGAATATTTTTTTAACATAATTTAAATAATAATCATTATTAAATTCCAGAAAATCATGATATAGTTTTTTATTCTTAATAAATTCCTGATAACTTAATGGAGTTTTAAATTTAATGATAGCAATATTTTTAATTTCATCAAAAAATAATGAAATTAAATTAACACTGATTAATTTTCGCAATGAATTCATTAAAAATTTTAAATTTAGATTAATTTGATTAATTAAAAAATAAAAAGAATTATTTTCACTAAAATTATTTAATTTGGCTTCTGATAGCAAAAAAAGATAAAGTTTAAAATCTTCATTTTTTAAAATAAATTGATATAAATAATTCAAAACATTCATATCAAAATGATATAAATTAGGATTAAAGGAAAAAAAATAAGTTGTATTAGAATTCATAAAATTAATTGTTTTTAAAATTTATCTTTTTAATATTTGGCAATTATTACAAAAATGAGAACTTCTATTATTTAATTTTATTTTTTTAATTAAAAAATTACAATCAAAACATTTTTGATTATTTCGATGATATACTTTTAATTTAAATTGAAAATTTCCTTTGAATTTTTCTTGAAATGAATAAAATGACTTAATTGTTGTTCCATTATTTTTAATAGCTTTTCTTAAAATAATTTTTGTTGCTAAAACTAACTTTTTTAAATCATAAAGTGTTAGCTTGTTTGTTACTGATAAAGGATGAATTTTAGACAAAAATAAAATTTCATCAGCATAAATATTACCAATTCCTGCAATTACATTCTGCTCTAAAAGAGTTGTCTTGATTGCTCTTCGTTTATTTTTTCAATTACTTTCCAAATATTGAGCATTAAAGTTTTTATCAAAAGGTTCAATTCCTAATTTTTTAAGTGGATTCTTGTTTAAAAAATTATGATCTAGGAAAAAATGCATTGTTCCAAATTTTCTTGTATCACTATAAACCAAAATATCATTATGACTAAAATAAAATGCAATCATTTTATGCTTATTAAATTTTAATAATTCCTCATTCAAATAATAAAAATATTTACCTTCCATTCGTAAATGAGAAACTAGTGTTGATTTGGTGAGCAAAAAAATAATATATTTACCCTTACGAATAATTTTAGTGATTGTTTGATTTTTAATTTTTTCTTTAAATTGATTGAATTCAATATTTTTTAAAATTTTTTTCTCATATATCTTCACATCAACAATTGTTTTATTGAGAACAAATAAATTTAAATACTTACAAACAGTTTCTACTTCAGGTAATTCAGGCATAATTATTTTGTTTGCAATGATTTGAAACTATATTGTTGAAAAAAAAGATTTGCGTTTTTAGAATTAAAATTTATTTGTTTTAGATCTAAATTTATTGGCAGTGATGTAATGATTTTTGCTAATTTTCTACATTTATATGCCAACTCTTTGTTATACAATAAAAGATTTTGAATTCTTAGAGTATTTAAACGATATTTAAGATTATTATCTAGTAAATATTGATCTAGTTTTTGTGCTACCGAATAAATATTTGCATAAATATTATCAAGGTCCTGAAAAATTGTTAATAATAAATTAGCACATTTTAAACTAATTCCTTTAATTCCGGAAATATTATCAGATTTATCCCCAGAAAGTGCTTTTAAATCAACAACATGTTTGGGATAAAAACCAAAATATTGATAAACATTATTTTGATTATATTCAATAATTTTTTTTTCTTTTTTTGAGTACATTAAAACAAAGACATTCTTAATTGTCAGCAATTGAAGTAAATCCTTATCAATAGTTCAAATATAGACATTAAAGCTATTAGCATATTTTTTTGCAAATGAACCAATTAAATCATCAGCTTCAAAATTATCAAGCTCGATATAACTTATCCTAGTAAAATTCAAAAAATTTTGAAATAATTTTAATTGCTTAATTAATGGAATCGGAGTTTTACGCTGTATTTTATAATTAACATCAATTTCGGTTCGAAATGTTTTTTTTGACTTATCAAAAGCAAAAATAATATTAAAATATTTTTTTGTTTTTAAGAACTTTAAGGTTTTTCTGATTGCACCATATAAACCTCCGTTTTTTAAATTTTTTAAAGCAAAAAATGCTTGATAAACTAAAGCATTCCCATCAATAATTAAGAGATTATGCATAATTTTTAATTAACCATAAATAAAAAATTATTATAAATTTTATTATTTATTTAATTAATTATTGGTGAAATAAAAAAATTTTTAAGATCTAAATTTAAATTTTTCCTTGATTCGAAATTCTCTAATTACATCAATTAATATTGTGCCTGGTATTATAATTTTGCTTTCTAAAATTATTTTTTTAACTTTCTCTAAAATTTCATAAGAATTAAAATCATCAATTTTTTTTGAATCAATCATAACTCTAATATTTCTTCCTGATTTTAATGCATAACATTTTGAAACCCCATTAACTTCTTCACAAATTTTTTCAATCTCTGTAAGTTTTTTAAAAAATATGTCATAATTTAAATTTCTAGCTCCGGGTCTTGAAGCAGAAATTGCATCAGCAGCTTTAACTAAAACACTATAAAAATTATTAGCATCAACATCATCATGGTGTGATTGAATTGCGTTTAAAACTATTGCTCCTAAATTAAATTTTTGAGCAATTTTTACTCCGTTTTCAACATGATCACAATCATTATAATGGTCTATTGTTTTTCCAATATCATGAAAGAATCCACATTTTAATGCTGTATAAGGATCTAATTTTAATTCCTTTGCCATTTCCATACATAATTTTCCGACCTCTATTGAATGCTCTAATAAATTTTGGCCATAACTTGATCGATATTTTAAATAACCGATATATCTTGCAATTCCTTTGTTAACGTCATGAAAACCTAGATCATTAATTATTTCAAATCCTAATTCAAGCACTGTTTTGTTAAATTCATCACGTGCAGCTTCTAAGAATTCTTCAACTCTATTTGGTTGAATTCGATTATCCTTAATTAAATTCAATAATGCTATTTTAGCTATTTCTCTTCGTTTAGGATTAAAACAAGAAATTCTAATAATTTTTGGAACATCATTAATAATTAAATCAACACCTGATTTTTTTTCAAAAATTTTAATATTTCTCCCATCTTTGCCGATTATTTTGCCTTTAATATCATTATTTTTTAATTTGATAATTGAAATTGATTTTTCAGCAACAAAATTTGTTGAATATTGTTCAATAGCATCAGTAATAACTTGATATGCTATTTTCTGAGACTTAAATTTTAGATTTTGTTTAAAAATTTTAATTTTTTGATTTAATTCAAATTGAAATTTATTCTTTAAATTTAAAAATAATTCTTTTTTTGCATTTTTAACAGAAAGATTAGAAACGTTTGCAAGCTTTCTAATTAGAATTTCTTTATCAGCAGCTAATTGATTTTTTTCTTCTAAAAATTTTGATTCATGGTCAATAATTTTTTTTTCCTTTTTGACTAAATTATCTAAATTTTGTTGAAGAATTTTTTCTTGCTTTAAAAAAAACTGTTCTTTTTTGAAAAAAATTTTTTGCGCTTTTTTTTTCGCAGAATTAATTATTTTTTCGTAATTTTTATGATAATTTTTGCTATTTTTTATATTCCTATTTTTTTTTATTAAAATTACAATAATGATAATGCTAAGTACTAAAAAAAGTACTAGGCAAAACATTATTATACTTAAAAAAATTTCTGGTCATTTCAATTTTTATACCTTTAATTTTGAAATTATTATTTTTTTTAAATTTTCAAAATATTTATTATTCTTTTTTAAAAAAATTAATAGTTGTTCCTTACCTTGAGCAATTTTTTTATTGGTGTTTCCCTCATAATAATACGTACCTTTTCTAACAATTAAATTTAATTTAAGAGCTAAATTTAAAATTTCAAAAAATTGATCAATGCCATTGTTAAAATTAATTCTAATAACTGCTGTTTCTAAAGGTGGAGCTAATTTATTTTTTACAATTCTAACTCTTATATTAGCACCAATAAAATTATTATTTTTATCTTTAACAGACTCAATTCTTCTTAAATCTAATCTTAAACTACTATAAAATTTTAATGCTCTACCTCCTGATGTTGTTTCTGGGTTACCAAAAAAAACACCAATTTTTTCGCGTAGTTGATTAATAAAAATAACAAGACAATTACTATTAGAAATTAAACCAACAAGTTTTCTGAGTGCTTTAGACATTAACTTGGCCTGATTTCCAATAAATTGATCATTAATATCGCTTTCTAACTCCTTTTTGGGTATTAGTGCCGAAACAGAATCAATTACAATTAAATC
>Ga0210059_1015829_pt1 | contig 10946 bp, 8 predicted proteins | sample Ectturendosymbi2_FD_188042 | JGI IMG/M metagenome (GOLD analysis project Ga0210059, IMG submission 188042) | Ecteinascidia turbinata endosymbiont from Florida, USA - Sample 2 (SPAdes) (version 2) | ecosystem: Host-associated > Tunicates > Ascidians > Unclassified | place: Key West, Florida... | reverse complement strand
GCACAAATGAAACGTTTCTCCATTTTGTGAATAAATCCTTTCGATTTTTTCGACAATGTTCCATCTACGGCCGACGTGAACAGCGCAGATAAGATGTTTTTGGGGGGGACACATAAAAGCGAATTACCAAAACATTAATTTGCTAAGCAACTGTGGAAACCTACACAGGTTTGGATGTTTGTTGTTGTTGTTGAGCTTAAAGAAAGATAATAAATAAGTGAGAGGGAGGTGAGTACCCGAAAAGTCGAGTTTATGTCTGTCCAATGGCAGCTGTGTGAGAATATCAAAATCATGTTTTGTGCTCAACACATATACTAGTGCAGTGAACACACTTTCTCGGATAAAGACCCTACTGACAATTTGTCAATTGTGGCCCTTCAACTACCTTCGAAGAGCAAAACGTCCATTTTTTCTGCTTTTATTATTCAGCACAGCATAAATTCTCTCCACGAGAGAGATAATCAAGGAATCAATCAGCAAATTTTTTAATTGGAAATCGATTTCACGCAACACAACGCATCGCCAGTCCTAAAATCTCGAGGATTGAAGATGTGTAGTGTTACGTGAAATCGATTTCCTATTACAAATTGCCTATTAATTCCTTGTTTATCTCCCTTGTGCAGAATACTTACTTGAATGCAGATATGTGTACGTTTGAATCATCGCAAAAAGATGAAAGCAAAATGCAGTCGGCTGTTTCCTCGGAATCTTTAAGCAAACCTAGACATTTCTGAGTGTGTTCCGGCATAAAACGATATTTAATGTGTATGACAAACTTTGAAAGGCTGGCAAGTGTTGTTGGAGTGGCAATACGACGGGCTATGACATCCACTGGTAAGTAGCGGGTCAACAGCGCTGATGCAGAGGAATTGGAGAATGCGAAGTTGCAATGAACGATCGCTATTTGACTTCTGAAGTCGTCAAGTGCTGCACAGAAGTTCAAAAGTCTGTTTCGAATCAATGTTGCCATTTTGTGAGACCATGACCGCACTCTTAAATTGTTTCATATAAAAATACTCGATTGCAATTTCAGTTCGTTTCATTTGGGAAAGTAAAGTTTCCCAGGAGAGCTTCCGTAAACTTTTTTGATTTTTCGTAGAGCACGTCCACAGTGATGTTAGTGTAGAGTGGTTGAAGTCTCTTTGAAATGACCTGCATGGGTAAAACATGTTTTTGTTTTCAAATCAGAAAAGACCATAAAAGTGCGATAAAAATTTGCATGAAACCACTCTAATAATACTGCGATTAAACGTAAATTCCTCTTTGCACGTAAATGACATTTATCTTTGCAAGATTCACATTAATCAACTACATTACAAGGATTTTCGTCAACAAACTCGAAAATGCAAAACGCTTGATTTAGAATCAGCCTTAATAAATATTTTAAACACCTGTTTTAAGCAATTACTGCTGGCGTGAATCTTTAATCGGTTGCGGTGTTTCAAGATCGTATACTTTCTATATAATTAGATTTGTCACATTTGATATTTAACCTCTTTTGTGCAACCTCAGCTGAGGGGGGCATTCGCGGGCAGTGCCCCACCATTTTTGGCACCCAATGTTGATTTGTGACGTCAAAGTTTGTCTAAAACACATAATAAAAACAAAAGTCTTCCCCCCTGGAAATGTGTTGCCCCAAAACTTTAAAACTTAACTACGGGCCTGCTGACATGTTGTAGTATTCAAAACATTTGGGGGAGAAACGCTGTATGAAAAAAGCATCAAGAAGAATACAGTTCCAAATTTATGAAAAGGTTGAAAAAGGTAGATTTGAGGAGTAAAAAGCACTTTAAAGATTAACAATCAAATAAAGAATTTAATCATTGTTGAGTTTGGAGATTACAGTGGGTTTCGCAAAGAAAATTTTGATAACTTTGGTATATGATGAATCTTCTCACAATGTTGCTTTGAAGTACAACATCGACACAGTTCAATGGTGTAACGAAACAACACTGAAAACGTAAAAGTAAGATCATTTTCTGTGGTGAAAAGGTTTTAATTTTCGCTGACTTTGTAAAACTTTTGTTTTAATATTAATTTTTTTTTTCAAAATTTGGATATTGATTTATTTTCTTCCATAATTCTTTGGATCACATGCTTTACCTCATAGCATTGTTTTGACAGATCAATTGCTGGAAAACAAAAAAACTTAATAAAGCCAAAATAACACTTAATAAACATGCAATAGTGTACCTGGTATTTGATCGAGTACAGTCCTGAAACTTTTTTGATTTTTTTTGACAAACTTATCATTTTGCCTCTCGCTGGGTTTGGAAGGTTGCCTACATCTCTTTCATGTTTCAATGTCGTGTACCTGAAACGTTTCACAGGTGATATTTTGGACAGCAAAGACAACAAATCACAACTTATCATGCCCGTAACTATGGGGGCAACCGAGCAACTGCCCCCGAAATTTCTAAGAACATGATTACTCGTTACGTACAACAACACGTAGTAACCATTTTGCTCTTCCCCGACAATAGTGCAACAACAAGTTACAACGAATTTTCCTAAAAAAATATCAAATGGCTGCAGCCCTGCATCTTATTCGTCTGGTTCAGTGAAGATTTTTTATTTTTTAATTGCAGTGCAAAAGAAATATGTCAAAACAGTTTCTTCGGCAGGTCAAAAAATTCGAATGTTGTTCAAAATACTGTACTTTTTTCCGCAGAAAGTAAACTTTGCTGTCATTAAAGCATATAAATCTCTTATTATGATAAGACACCATTATCTTTTAACTATACCATGACTTATTCTGTAATCTTTCATAGTTCAAGCCATGCACAACAAGTTATTTTCTATTTAACAAACGCAGCAACAAGAAACGCTACGCAACTTTAACAGGGGTGCACAACTAACTTGCGGCCGTGCACATGCAATATAAAATATATGTCATGGCGGCGGCGCATTCATAAAAGCTCTTTGTCTACTATATGAGTATACTTAGTAGAAACACGGCGAGACAGACGCAGGATAGACTTAGTCTGTGGAAGCGAACCAGAAGCAATGCTAAAAGTATTTTGAACTCACCGGCGGCCGTAATTTATCAAAATAAAGGCAATGTGGCTGGCAATAACGAAAAGGTTGGGCATCTCTGAACTAAAACATGGTTTACAGTCAGCAGCTTATGCTACAGCGCGCGCATATGTAGTCAAGGTAGTACTCCAAAACGAATTCTTCAAGCAATATCTACGCAGACGACAAGTGATCAAGTTAAGAAAAGTAACAGTCATATCAAAACTGAAATGCAACGCAGTGTATTGCACAATATTATCAATACGGAAATAAAAAACAAACAATTCAATTCTTGCCTTACATCAACAACTTTTCTAGGTTTTAATAGAAGAAAAGTCATGACAATCCCAAAGATAATACAGCAAATGTAAGTCCCAGGTTGTTTTTGATGAAAATGTGGACAAAAATATACGTGTTTTAGCGAGATAAAATTTGTTGATTATTTTAATGCATTCACGTGCAACCCATGAAGCAATTTAAAAATTGAAGTTCTGCTGAAAAGCGGACTAACGAAGATTTGGTGTCATCATGAAAACACAATCTCAAATATAAAGAGACACTGCATGGCACCTTATATAGCTTAACTGATAAAATGAGTTCAGTTCCTAAACTTTGACAAGAATTGCTTGGCAACGAGTGAAAGAACACATAAGTTTGTTGAAACTGACTGCATTTAGTTAAAATTCTCAGTGCATAATTTCAGAGGTTCTTCTAAAACAAAACTAGCATTTTACAGTAAATGTAACAAAACTCGGTATTTAAAACCAGCTTCAAAATATATTTTTCATTTATAAAAATTTTTTAAATCTCGACGCTGCATTTGGTAGAATGACCAACGTATAAAAACTCCATAAGAGCACCTGACAACATTACTCAAGCTGAACTTGTGCCTTTTCGCTTGCTACAGACAGTGCGATGTTTTGCGATACTTTGCGTCATCCAGCGTAAGTTCGAGTATGTATAACGCATTTGTTTGACTTCTAAACTACGATCGACACTCTTGTCAAATAGGAGCTTTAGCCTTCACAGATTTATGAGTCACCTGTGGTAAAACTTGTTTGAAGAACATTTATCCTCTTCTGCTTTTCCTTTGTTTTCTGGATTTTTTTGTTTAGCTTGGTTTTCATGCAGAAAAAACGACGTTATTCAGAACATATTTGTCAACGACGAAAATTTCAAGATAAGTCTTTGATGCTGTTTATAAGCAACTGTTATCTGAAGCTTATACCATTTTATAGCATTTCCTACGCAAATTAGGTACGGTGAAAAATATGGGCGCATTTACAATTTACGTTTTTTCCTTCGAATGTTCATACGAAACAGATAGTAAGAAAAAAGAAAAATTTCAATATGTTACCTAAGAAGTGGATGTTCTTGGTCGAGCAATAGCAGTTTTAAAAATATACAAATTACATTGCAGTTTGTTACTAGGTTATATTTTCTAATGGTAAGACAGGATAATGAAATCGAAACATTTTGTTTTGCAAATTTACGGGGTTAAAATTTTTCCACACTGGGCAACAAAAATTATTTTACTTGATGGCATTAGTATTTTAACTGATTTTCGCCTAATTTGTGGCCGTTGATTTAAAAATGCAGTCTGTTTTTTCTTTCGTATCTAGCTTTCTTGGTGTGATATAGCAATGGGTTATAATTAGTGGTTGGTTACTAAACATGCATATTTATTTCGATGACCTCCAAGAATGGTAAGAGGATCGTCACGTTTAATTGGCCAATAATTGTCAGCTACCTTGCAGTCCCTTTGAATCATGCTTAAATTTTATGGATCTTCTGACGGGACTACTCCTTTGCTGATCGTTCAAACCAACAGGTTTTCGGGTTAGTGATCCAGATGGTTGTATAATAAAGGAAGTTTGATGCTAATTTCAGCACCAATATCTTGAAGACTGCTGATTAATTTTGTAACAAAATTGGACATTTCTCCATTTTCTAAAAAAGTTTGACAACTTTCGCAAAAGAGATCCACGCAAATGATCCACCTTTATTCATAAAACTTGGAAACTAATGATTGTTTCTTTAGCAGGTCTTTTCCTGATTTGAGGGTCGCAAAAATATGTAGTTCTAATTTTCACTTTCTCATCCTGGAAACTTGACGCAAATGTGTCTGAATCAGTCAATATTTTTGTCACGAGCTTTCAATTTTTTTCATGATACCCTGTTTGATATGAAGTGGAAGTATCTGTGAAACGAATATATAACCTTGCTCTCGAAGGTAAGCTCAAATATTTTTCACCCCACGTGCCGCTTCATCTCCTACTAGTCTATCTTATTTCTATCCAATGTTGGAATCTAGGTCTGCAATCCCACAGGCGTAGAAAATAACAGGCTCTTTTTATAACCATCTTGAAATCAAAACGAAAACGCAACAATTTTCAAGTAAACACAAAATGATCCGCCTGTGTACTTAGCAATGATGTGGCCGAGTCACGTTTGTCGAGTCAGGGGCGAGTTGAGTCAGAAGACTCTAGAGTCCGAACCATCTGAAATTTGGTCAGGGCGAGACAAATTCAACAAACTCTTGAGTCAATTCAAGTCACGATTTGTGCGCCCACAAGTGCATGTCTGGTGCAAAAATAGACAATTCCCAAATTTTTATGTCTTTTTCTCTAAATTGTGCAAAGGCAAAGATTAATCATGATTCTATTTGAATAAGGACTGAGGATGTAATTTTACATGAAATCGATTTCCTATTAAAAATTTGCTGATTAAATCCTTGCTTACCCCCACTGATAGAGGGTACTTACTTGGATTAATCGTATTGTATTGAGTAACGTCTTCACTCCCACACGCAAGGTGCTTAAATTTAAGCATGCATCGCAGTAACATGGAATACGGAAATACATGAAGGAAGACGAGGATACATACATGGCGGTAGTAGAGACTATACGCATGATGGCGCAAATACATTTACTTTGATGAAACACAAGTTTTTGAGACATACGCATGAATGACGTCATCATGCTTATTATAATGTAGTACTGCGATGACTTCCAAGTACATCGATTTATAAAATGCATGAGGGAGTGGGAAGCTGCGAAGGACCAAGGGTCATCTAGGCTGCAGACCTCCCAAGGGCGAAACTGCTTATTTTGTAAAGGGAACAGTGCATAATAGTTAGTAAAAGTCTTTTTCTCCGGGTGTAAAATGTAGTATGGGTAATGCGTTTATACGGTAAATTGAAGTAAAATGTATTGCAGGCAAAGCCAAGCCACCAGAAGAAAAGGGTTTAGAGTTATCAAATCAAACATTTACTGTTTTCACACATTCAAAAATATTCGTGTATGCTAGAAAGGAAATGCGTCAAAAGCTGTAGACCGCTGCAGCACCGCAATCGTGTCACGAGATTTAAGCAGGTTGAGAACCAGTCGCGCAATCATGCCTTGCGGAAAAGAACTTGCTTTCAATGCATGCTGAGAACGGAAATTCGCTATATTGCGTCTACAGACTACAGCATCCCACTACTTCATACACTGGTTTGATGCGACCAATTTTTGTGAACAACCAAACGATGTAATATTTAACGGAGATACTTCATTATTTGACAGTTTCCACTGTAACAACGTTACGTAATTAAATCAAACCACTTGGTTTATGTACACCAATCAATAAGAACACAGAGTATATTTCTTTTATCCGAGTTATACATATTTCTTATTTCCTATACTCCTCCAAAAAAAGTACCAAAGACGTTTTATCTTTTATTTCTAAAGGAATTATTGACCAGATTTCTATTGTACTATGTTTTATCATTTTAGCACCTGAGTTCGAACGTGGTTTTGGTAAAGCAAATTGAAGATCGCTGTCAGAGCGGTTGTTACTTGTTAAGCATTCACAATCAGGAAGCAATTGAGCATTGCAATGTTTACAGTTCATTCATCTAGGTTTAGGTGGGAAGCACACTTTGCACTGCTGCGCCGGCAGCCATATATTCAGAACAGAAAAAGCATTCCAACATATAAAATTAATACACTTACGTATGCATTTTGCTAATCATGCGTAAGCAAAGCAAGTGAACCTCATTTGGTTGTCTTCAAACCAATTGCGCTTGTCAGCGATATGTATGGAGACTTTGTAAAATTGGCTCGACTTGAGCCAGTAATTAATAAGTTGCAACTCGATTTAGGTAGTATCGTATGACAGCAAACGCGATTCGAGTCGATTCATCACATCATCGTCACAGGACGTGACTCGAGTCGAGTCATTTTAAATGTGAACCTCTTTACACCAAACATAGTCTTGGAGCATGAAGAAACTCAACGTATACCCTGGTTTATGATCCTTGCACATCTTGTTGATCTGTCGTATCCTGTAAACATGCTTAATTGTTCCAAGAGCATGGAACCTTTTGTAATGCTTGGCTTTCAGTTGTTCGAAGAACGTTTCAAGTAAATCGCAAAGCAAGAAACGGAACGTACCAAAGCAACATTCTCAATTCATAACCAATATGAGAAATTCTTGATTTTGCAGAGGAGCGTATCCGCAACCAAAATCAAGGCGCAATCATATAAAGGTCTGCATTAGAACAGCGTGCCTTTCTGCGTTGTTGTCTTGCGTGGCTGTGTTTCTGTGTCAGGTGTGATGTTATTACCTGTTTCACATGAAGCGCTGGATGCTTACAACTGCGTCGACTTTCCGTGCCATTGCGTTATTTTATTATAGTGTGAATTTGTTATATTAATTTTTGGATGAATTAGTGCTGCAATGGACATGAGTGAAAGTGCTAGAAATTTTTCCGTACGCTTTTAACACAAGCTTGGTTCCCAAATCTCAGACAAGATCCTTTTCTTTTAAGCCTTGTTGCTGTTTCTTCTGAAGTGCATGGTATTTCATTACTGTGCATTTTGTGCTTTTGTTGATCTGAATAGTTTTCACTGTGAAACGTGCAATAGTGTTACTTGATGAGAAAAATTGTTTTTCATAATAAATGAATTCTAGTGGGCATCACTGATGTTTTCTGGTAAGCCATGAACAAATCCTCGTGAGCATCATTGGCGCAATATTGTACCAGAAACAGTCATGCTGCGCCACATTAAGACTGAATGCAGCACGAACAATTTTGCTTCTTCGTGTACTTCTTAATTTGTCACTACAGATACTCCACCTATAAAACACTAGTGTTAGTCAACGCATTTAGGGCGTTTTGCAAACAAACGTACCTTCCTTCAACTGACGCCTTTACAGGGTACAAATTAACATTCCACGCTCTGTTCCATGCGTCCCAATCTTCACCCCCCCCAGCCCCAGAACTCATTTGAAAATCCGTTCATTTTCTCGTAGTGTTCCCCACGTATGGCTGTTATTCCACCTAGAGTAGATTTTTAGAGGTTAGTAGAAGCGTCGAAAAGAAGGTTTCACTTGATATAAAACTTCAAGTAAACAAACAAAGGTTGTTAAATACAATCTCTCATTCTGTTACATGGCATAACATCAGGCCCGTAGCCAGGTTTTCAAGCTTTGGGGGAGCAAAATACATTTTTAGGGGGACAATATTTTTGTTTTACTGTATGTTTAAATAAATTATTTTATTCATTTTCAGGGTGGTTTTATTATTACCAGACCACCTTTGCTCCATTAGTCGTGCAATGGCGTCATCGCCAAACTTTTTATGCATGACAGAAACTTTGGAAGTGGACGAAAATTTGCTTAGCAAATTGCAATTGTCAAAGTACCCGCGAACAACAGGTAAACAGTCGCACACATGGACAGCCACTTAATACAGTTGGTGATACAGTAAAGGTAGGGAAGGTCACGTTTAGCATGCTGACCAATAAAAACTTGCACTCCACCGTGTTATGCCGACATCACCGACGCTCCATCATTGCATTGTGCTAGAACAGTGCTTCTTAACTGGGTGAATGGTTCACCCATAGGGTGAATGAAATTTTTGCAAGGGTGAATGAGAGAAGACGGGTGAATGGAATTTCTGTTCCTAATTTTTTTTTATTTTTTGATAACATGCATTTGTCTTGTTTATTTTACCCAAAACATATCAGCAATTCTAAATAAAACGGCGAACTTGAAGCGTTCTAACTTTGCGTCTACAGCAGTCAGGAACTTATCACTTCAGAAAAGTACTATGGTTCGATTAGCTGCGTCTCTTATGTAATGGGGATAGATTTTACCAAGAAATGCCATGCTTTATTCAACCCAGTGGTGGAATCTTTTGCTGTGGTCTCTGCATGAACGTCGTGTACTCCTGTACAAAAATTATCTGCTAGAATCGCAGCACTTTCGGAAGTTTCAGACACATAAACACTCATCAGAGTAGCCTTATCAGTTGAAGTGCAGGCCTAACCTATCGAATTCCACATGTAGCCTATTTGTTATATTTGTTTGTTACTAGTTTGTTATAGGCTCCAACATCTAATATGCGTTTATATTTCCGGTAATACCTGCAGAATGCAGGCTATACGAAATACGTACGAAACACTTTGATTTGATAACGGTGAATGCAAATATACAGATGAAATCGACCAGGACACGCCAGCTTCACAGTTTAAAGAGCCAGGTGTGAAAAGAAAGGTTAGAGTCGAGAATAATTCCCTTCAAAAATAAAAAGGTAAAAGTGAGATGATGATTATATTAAGTATAGATTTTTTCATCCCAGAAGTGAAGAATCGATCCATGAGCCGTCTGCTCAATGCATGTTTTGCTATTTTAAGTATAGCAAGTAGTGTTTGGCTCCTTCACCACTTCGGATTCATATACGAAACAAGCACAGCATTCATCAGAACAACTTCCCACAATTCTTCAAGCAACAGCATACGAATATATATGCAAACAACAAAATTTCCTCCGTTCATATTCGTACACGACTCTGCTAGTAAAATGCCTCTTCACCTTTCCTCTTCAATTAATCAGCGCTTGTGCTAATAGAAAAGAAAAAAAACATTCTGCGAAGCTGAGTCGGTAACCAAACCATATTCAAAGATCTTAGCCATTTCTGAATGGCGGAAAGCATGCCGTTGATAAAGTACAGCAAATACCGTGGACTAAAAATGAAAGCGAGATGTGCTATGATTATTGTCACATCGGCCGTATATTCACAGAAGAGTGATTGGGAATACAGCAATCGATGGCAGGGGTGAACGAAATCGAAAAAGATTAAGAAGCACAGTGCTGGGAGATTCAGCAGATCAAGTTCATGCAAGATCGAAAACATTCTTTCTGAAATAGACTTTGCATCAGTTCCGTTCAGTTCAGTTTATCTATGCATCCCGACCAAGCACAAAATACTTTATCAGGAATACAGGGACAGGAAGCGACGGCCGTAGCTGTCATTTACGTCACAGCCCCCACAAGTTCACGCAAAAGAACAAAATACAAATGAAACACCATAGCGAAAATACAACAAAAAACATGCATAGTAAAGACAGTTATTCGGCTATCAACAGTCCTCACATAAACACATTTTGGAAACACTTCCACTGCCAAGTCCATTCCAAATTGTGTTTGGAAACGCTGCTTCCACACAGGCAAGCTTTGCAAGGCCTTGACAACGTGAGATGACACTGTTTCGCTTGGCCAACCCATTTCAGTAACTCAAAGTCAACAATCAAACAAACAAATAAACAACTGAAAAAGGAGACACATGTCCAACCAGCTTCAAGTATACATAAAACCTAGACTGGACGTTGTCATTCTGACATAAATAAAACAAAATGTAAATATCGAAGGCAAACCAATCAGACAATAATTATTATCATTAGTTAATTGCCTGCTTCAAAACCTATCCAGCACATATACACAGTATTTGTTTTCAATCAGTTTCCTAAGCCAATGTCATTGCATGTGTGAGAATAAAACTAAGTATAATTTTCTAATAGGTAATCATAGTAAAGCTTTTGAAATTGGATAAATGTTTTGTTTTTAATAGTTATTGGTATGGAGTTCCAAACTTTAGGCCCTAA